>Ga0100402_1001200_pt1 | contig 29986 bp, 27 predicted proteins | sample CryGeyme20150102_FD_80419 | JGI IMG/M metagenome (GOLD analysis project Ga0100402, IMG submission 80419) | Groundwater microbial communities from Crystal Geyser aquifers in Utah, USA - Crystal Geyser metaG 2015-0102 | ecosystem: Environmental > Aquatic > Deep subsurface > Groundwater | place...
CAACTTTGAATGAGTGAGTCTGATATGATCAATGATTTCTTGGGCTGGCTTGACTCTTTCTGGAATTTTACTTTTTATCGCAAAAAAAAGAGAGTAGAGAACAGACTGAGGGTGCTGCTCTCCAAGTTGCTTCAATAGAACTTTTAATATTTTCATGAAATTAGGAGAAGTCTATTAATTTTGATAGAGCTGAGCCATCATCTGAGGAACAACGTTGATCCAACCCTCGACAGGAATATATTTGTACTAACTTTCAAACACCGAGTAAACAGCTTTAAGCTTACTGTATTGGCAAAGGACTTGCAGTAATTTGAGATATGTCTGAAGGTAAAACTGGCTATCAAGATTGTTGTTTTTGAGGGTATTGATCAGTGAGTTCAAAGCATTTATCACATATTTTTCTACAAGTTCAGGTTTGTCAATATGCTCAGCAAACTCAATATTAAAGAAACTGAAGATATACCACTCTCGATAGCTGTTTACTAAAGTTGCTGACTTTTAAATCAATCCCAAAATTTTCGAATCTAGCTCCCTATTGTCTGGATTGTTTTAATAGAGAGTTAAGCCTGCCAAATAGTAGATTTATCCTATCTTTTGAGGATGCAGTTGTTCATTTTAGCCAAGGAATTTTTATATTTTGAGGATGGATTAGACTGAAGTAATGTGATTAACACTGAAATTTAGCTTGATTTATAGCAACTTGATGAGTTGAAGTTTAGCATCAATATGATTTTTCTCCATGTACTTTTTTATTTTTTAAATCAGCTACATTCCCTTATTCACCTTCTTCTCTTTGATGTATATTTCACAAAGACCATAGTAAAAATCGAAAGATTAAGCTTCGCTAAAGAGAAGTGATCTTACTGTTGTTAATTTTTTGTAAGTCAGACTGCTCTTGTAGCATCCAATCAATCTATCTTTCCAATTCTCCTTCAGCCTTTGAGTATAATTGTTGAAATGTTGTGTTACCTTGACCTTTTCCGCCTCGTCCATGTTGAGCATTTTATCAGATAGTTTATATTATCGTTGCTTCAAGCTCACTATTTCTTCCAATTCGAACAATTGCTGAAGAGTTATCAATTTTTCAAAGGCTTCTGATGTAGCTGAAAAATTAGTTAAATCAGGAATGTCCTCATAAAGTAATTTTCGAGTTTGGTTGATATCTGTCAATGCCTTTTCATAGTTTTATTTTTTTATATCAAGAATAGAGCTCCAAAATGATTTCTGATAGCCCTCCTCTTCAACTTTGTTCATGACAAGCTAAAACTTATCCCATTCCTACAAATGAGAATAAGCTTCCAAGGCATAATGATTAGTTTCGTTGCTGATATGAACCATACTATTTTGACACAACTTCTGGTATTCCTGAATAAACTTTTCATCAGAAATTTGACTGAGGCATTTAAGTTTTTAGTTAGGAGCTATTTACTATGGCTGCTCGATATAGGCCTTATATGCTTCTTCATATTTTCCAATTTTTTAATACCATTGAGTCTTGCACTTTATGTCAAGAGTTTTAGCAATTTCAAACAAGCCAAAAGCATTTTCAGGTTCACCTAACTTCATATATGTATCTATCATGCTTTATATAGTTCGCTAAGGGTTGGCTTAAAATTACTGCTCTTTGTAGTAGAGCTGTTTGGCAAAACTTGAAGAAGAACCAGCACATTAAGCTAGCAAATTACTACTCAGCTCAAAGGCGCACTTTTTCCTGTTCATGAATTCAGCAAGTTCCAAAAATGTTTTTCTGACCAACAAGAATGGCTTAGGGTTATATTGCAGGATGCTCTTGATATTGTCTATGAGCATTTTTTTTTGATCATCTATCAAGACCTCCCAGAAGAAATAGAATGAAATATTGTAAAGTTCCAAGCCTAACTCATTATATTCATCTGCTAAAACAGAGCAAGTTCTTAGGAGGGTATTTGGGGATTTTTTTAGCAGCAAAATTGAATTTTTCTTGATCCACTAGACCCAGTCTTCTTCAATAATTTTTTTGCCGATAGGATCAAACTAATGAATAAGCTATTCAACTCCGTCTACTTTTTTGGTATATCTTGGAGGCTCTATCCGAGGATGAGCACTACCTCTGTACTCCGGATTTATTTTTTCAAGATCATCCTCTGAAAAGATGGAAGTGATATTACCATATGTGCAAATATCGAGATACCTGACAGCCTTGAAGTATAATTCATGCATGTCATCATCATTTTTTAGAACACCTTTGTGAAGCATTGGCAGATAGATAACAAACTAATTCTTGAAAAGGACAATAAACAGTACTATGCAGTTACATATTTTGTTTCGAAGGCAGGGCTTACAAAGAGAATGTTTGTTTTGGCAAAGAGAAAGCAGGTTGGAAAATGCATAGGTGATCAGGGGCATGAACTGAAGGATAGCAGGAGTGGATTTTGCCAAATTCATGAGAAAATCGATAAAGGCATTTGTAATTTAGCTATTCTTTTTGAAGTATTTGTCAACGATTTGTGGGATGATGAGGTTGAGATAAGGCTCCAAATGAGGAATCATGTTTTGATAAATCAAAGAAACCTCGATAATAAGTTTACTGTCGTTGAAGTGATTCTAGACAATTTGATGCACCCTGTCCACAACAGCTTCCACCAGGTGACGAAGACACATATGATATTTCCCAGTTATAAGGCTAAGGATCTTGATCATTGTGAAAATATTTTGACAATGATTCAAGACTATACTGGTCAGCTCAGGAATGAACATACTGATGTCACATCTTTCACCAAGGATATGAATCAAAATCAAAATTTATTGGTTGGTTGGAATCAATTTGAGTAAAACTTCCATGATCTTTGGTAGTTCTTTCTGAAGGTCGCTTCCCATCAAGTCAATTAGTTGAGTAAGCACTTCTAAAGTTAATGTGTGCTTTTATTGAAGAGATTAGTCACTGAGTATCTGGAACAAAACCTTCAGTATGATCATATGGAAATTCATACTTGAGTCTACTTCCAGCTCAATTTTTTAGTTGCTCGATAGGTCCTTTGATTCGACATGGCTTGGTGTTGCTTCTAAAGAGTTAAGAAGAGCGAATCTTTTACTGTTGTGTTGGAGAATCAATTCATCGTAGTACTCTTTAAGTTTGCGATCGATCATCTTGTTCTCCCGGTCCTTCAATAGTTTATCTCTCAGAATAAAAAAGTTTGATTGAGTGTTCAGTCGTTTAAGGCTCTTAACCATTGCTGCCTGATTTGACGAACCCTGAGCTCCTTCCTGTATAATACCAAATCTGATCTGATCAAAAACCCCTAAGGCACCAATAATCTTCATGATATCAATTCTTGATTCCTATTCAATCTAACTGCGAATCAAGAAAGCCAATGTAGCTTTGAGAGAAGGAATTTGAAAGTAAGGCATAACCACATATCCACATTCTTTTATGATACTCAAAAAAGTCTTAAGAGCAGCCTGCCTCTTATGCGTATTTAGCTTGTCTTTCATCGATCGAACAAGATGATGTGAGAACTATTATGCATATGGGACTATTGTATTTGGTAGCTTGATGGCTAGAGTTTTCACCAACTCGAAAAAGAGCTCCTGTAGGCCATCATAGTTATTTTGATCTGAGAGATAATTCAGAAGTAGAGCAAGAAGGTTATCGATATGATTTGCGATGATCGAAGGAGCATACTAAATTATCACGACCACTGATTTTATGAGGTAGCATTTCTGAGGGTAATATTTGAAATTGGAACTCAGATGATAGAAACAACGATAAAGATATTGATTTAGATATGGAGTTATGTACATTGAAGGGTTTTTTTTGTATAAGATACAAAGAATTTTTAAAGTTTCAAGCCTTATTTTCTAACTGCGATCTTCAAGAGCTTTGAATAGAGTATTCAGTAAAGACACGTTTGAAAATAGTTGAATGAACTCCTCATGCCTCTTGAAATTTTTGACTATCGATCCGAACACTTTTTATCTCACTTGAGGATCTTCATCATTATTTCCAACTCTCAACAGTTTTTATAGAATCTAAAGTATCTGATTTGAAGCTATATTTTTTCCTTTTTTTGGGTGCAAGAAAAAGGCAGCTTCGACAGCAGCCATTTTCATTTTTGAATTTCCCCTTTCTAGATATTGTTTTAGTACGCAATCTCTCACAAAACCTCCAATAATCTCGCGAAACTATTATCTAAATCGAAACAGAGATAATGCTTCAATCGCCTTAACCTTATTTGTCTATACCTTGAACAGTTCTTCAGGTTCTTTTGAGTCGAGGAGGTCCATAAAGAACTTAAATTCCTGGTTTACGTCTCTTAAAACCTTACGAGTGCTTCCTGTCAGGATTTTTGAAATAGTGATGATGAATTTTATTTCCAACGTTTTTCCAAGCCCATGTATATTGAATTTGATGATGTCGGCGATCAGTTTGGTAATCTGATGGTCAAGTCCTACAATCAAAGCATATGAAATCAACTCGTTGAGGGTCTGCTCACTCACCAAAACATGCTCCTAGCTCTTATACTTCTTGATCAGAATGTCAATAGATTTTATGTGCAAAAGAGCAAGTTGAATTGTTGCAGCTGAACCTGGCTTTTTACACATTGCCTTAAAAGTGTTCAGAATTTACTCTAAGATATTTTTATGGATTTCAAGGAAAGGGCTTCTTTTCTCTGTAGCTTCCAGAATCAAGTTGATTGATGAAAAACTATAAATTTTAACCTCCCCTTCCAGAGATCTCAAATATCTTAAGAAGGTAATAACTATTTAATCAGAAGGTTTTTTATGTGTTATTTTTGGCATCAGTTTGATAAGACTGCGTTCAATAATAGGATCTATATTGGGACTAAGTTACTTTTGTTATGTTGAATTTTATCAAGGCAGTATTAGATAATGTTTTTGGACATTTCTGGAGTCAGGTTATGAGGCATGAACTAAAGTATAAGGTTGACGGTTTCGATGTACAAGTGATTGAGTTCTTCTGATGTTTCCCTGTGAGTAATTGATATACTATCGAATAGTTTTTCTATGCATGTCTTTTGGTAGCTATCTACGTGGCAAATAGAGTACTATCTTTCTTTTCAGCAATATACTTGATGTACTCGTCCAAAAAATATAAGAAGGAATTTCTCAGCTTAATATTTTTCGATCGTGATGTTGTTGTGATTATGTGAAAATTGTCCATATTGCTATTTTTTATCTTTTGGAAGAATTTTTTAAAAGTTATGTAGGGAGAGGTTCTGATTAGAATCTTCAGGATTGAAAATATCCCTATTTTACGAATATCTTTGGTGTTGCTGTTGTCGAGGATGGAAAGGCATGATACAAGGTTACTTTCAATTGCTGAATCATTCCTATTGCCCCCAATTTCCATCACTATTTCATATGCCTTTTAAATGTAGGGAATCAGTTGCTCGTCAGTGTTGGTTTCCATTAGCTTGAAAACAGGAGAATGAAACTTGTTGACGAAGATGGAGCGAGCAGTCCCTTGCATTTTGCTGGCAATTGAAGCAAGTGTTATCAACCCTATCTTTTTTTCTTATTTGTCGTTGGACTCAGAAATAAACTTAATGATTCTTGTGAAGATCTACGGTAATATATATTGGTACTCCATAGGAATATTATTCATTCGTCTCGTACATAGTGGATATCTATTCAGCGAGAAGCTCTTTATCAGAATCACGAGAAGACTTCCGCATGGCTGTGAATTGCTGCTGAACTTCAGCATCTCTTATATCTATGCTTGCCATCTATAATAATTAAGCAATGTTGACAAAGCGAGTAAATAATCACAAACCATCTATTTACACAACTAGAGCTTTATTAAAGAGCCCAAAGAAAGGAACGAGTATTTGTGTTAACAATTATTAATGCATAAAGTATATGATAAGGATATTTCTCCAGGTAGCCTGAATAAGCAATAGTTTGTTTGTTCTGATAATAATCATTTCAGTCATTATTTTCAAAAAAATAAGCAGTTGATGGAAAGGATAAATTAAACTCATATTGAAAAATCTAAAAAATGGTTTTTTCTGAGCTAAGCTCGGCTGATTGAATATTAGTTAGATCTCTGAACTTTGTTTTTATCATGGCATTATTTATCTTTTGCGTTGAGGAAAGTTCAGTGCATTTGTTGTATTTTTTTGTTTATATTGATCGATTATTCATAATCACAAAATGTCATTCACATCAATTACTGAAAAAGGAAAGCTTAGTGTTTACGATCAGAACTATAGAAGCGAGAAAAAATTGACAGACCATAAAACTATGGTCTCTTCTAATTATTCATATATCAATGTTGAATAGTAAGAAAAAAACGACTTGTTGAGATAGAATAGGCGATAGTTGAAAAGCAAAGACACAAAGATCACATCTTTGCGATAAAAGCTCAAGCATACTGAGGACACAGCATAGTTCTACAAAGCTCAGATATCTAGCCTTGAATATAGTGTCAACTTTTACAAGACCAAACTTCACGAAGAATGTAAAGAAAGAGGAGAACTTGAAGAATAGATAGTTGAAATTGAACAAGCTCTAAAAAAACTGATAGTGAGAATTTAAAATGCTATATACAAAGGGAAAGAGGATAATTAAAGGATGATGTCCCTGACAAACATCCATAGTTAGGCCTCAGTAATAGGATAAGTATCTGTGCTTTGGAGATTTATAAAAAGACTGGATGAAGATATCAACATTACAGAGAAAGCATTGGCTAGTACAAGGATATCCTCACTAGAGTTCAATAAAAATATGATGTCCAAAATATAGCTTTAAAATGCCGAATTAGAAAATATACTTAACTTAGAAAAAGAAAACTATTTGAGGAGGATTTCGGAGCTTTAAAGGATGATAGAAGATCAAAAATAAATTATTGAAGAGAAAGATAGATAAATATCCAAAGTAAGATATCAAGGATAATTTCATAAAAATATGCTAGTTACAAGTGAAAAAGAACGACTTAAATTGCTCAATGACATTTACAGGATCGGAAGAGATAAATATGAAGCAGATTTGGTTAGCATGACTAAAGCTTAAGTTAGTAAAATTTGCTTAATGCTTTATTCAAAAATCGAAGAACTGTAAAAGGTAAAATCAAATCTAGAAAAACAAAATAAAAAACTATAACTTAATTGTAAAGATCAATACTAAGATCTTTTAGTCGAAGTTAAGAATCTAAAAGTTGTGAAAAAAGAGGAAAAATTGAAATAAAGGCCTAAAAAGAGAATGCTGAAGAAGCTAGAGAGTTTACCAGTGCATTGATTATCATGTAACTTCTATCTATTGATTTATTGCATCATGAGAAGGACAAATTCTCCGACAAAGTTTGACAGGAGGAGCAACACAAAAGGATCTGCTGGTAAGCAGCCAGCGGCAGGAGCGAAAAAGGAGCCATCTTTGAAAGAGCCGAAAGGGCAGAAGGGCAGCAAGTATAAGATGGACTTCATCAAGAAGGACAACTTTGACACGATGAGCGCCAAGTTCAACATCACATAAATTGCAGAGCTGCAGGTCAAGTACGTGCTCAATTGCATTGAGGGAATCTTCAAAAATCGCTTTCTCTACATCACGACTCACAAAGATGGATAGATTCTTGGTTCAGGCGATGCAAAGCTGTACGGACTGACTCTGCAGATAGAAGGAGCAGGTTTGGCCTCCAAGCATGCTCAGCTCAAGTTCGACGGCTTCAAAAATTTCGACGTCCTTGACTATGGCAGCGATAGCGGAACTTGGATGAACATTCCAAAGGAAGGAGTGGACATCAGGAACGGAGAACATTTTACAGTGGGCCCTTTTGTCGTCCGATTCGATACTGCTGAGCCTGTCAATGAGATTGAGTAGATATGCATGGTTTACCATATCTCTTATCTGAGCGATGTGCTTGAGTACAATGGAATCCGCACACTTCCCCAGCTTTTTGCAGGAGAATACTCTGGTTTCAAATAATTTCCCTTTGATGAGAAAGATAAGGAAAAATTGATGAGAGTCAGCGGGTAAGCCAAGAAGTGGTACAATTAGAACAAGGTTTATCGAAGACTCAATCTGACCTTCCTCAGTGAGCCTCTTACAGACTTTTCTGTGGAAATTGGCTGGGAGCCTTACTACTTTAGCAACGATCCTGATCGCATATTCAGCGTTAAGCATCCAGTCGCTCAGGTTGTCAGGGAGAGGCTCATTCCACATTAAATGGTTTTCAGCAAAATTGAGGCAACTAAAATTTATCCACTCTCGCTTCACAGTCAGCTAAAAATAGGAAACCTCCTCTTTGAATTAAAGAGATATAACAGTGGCGCAGGGCTTGATATCGGTTATCGACCGACTCAATAGGATGGTTTAGTGATTGAGGAAGATATAGGAGGAAGCGAATGGAAATTGATCAGCCTTTTCGCAGTACTCGATGGTCATGGAGGAGTATAGTGCATGGAATATGTGAGAGACAATCTTGTCGATAAGATCAAGGGATGGACTCAACTACTTGACGAAGCTGGTGACCTCAATGAAATGATTAAGATTCTGATGAACAAGACCTTTTTCGAGCTGGATTATGAGTTTATGCAGAAGTATCCAGACATCGCACAGACCTGTGGAGCCACATGCATTGTGATGCTGATCATCTAAAGCAAGGTATACGTCTTTTCTTTGGGAGACTGCAAAGGCTATACTTTTCGCAATGATGTCCTTTTTCAGCTGAATTTGGATCACCTTCCGGTAAATTTACTGTTATTCAGAGTCGAGGCGATGAACGGCTGAGAATCGAGAACGCTGGAGGTTTCATCCAGTACGATCGGCTGATGGGAAAGTGCACTCTTTCACGTTGCTTTGGACAATTTGAGTACAAGGTAAAATGTGAGCTAGATAGAATGTCGAAGACTACGAAAATAATATGAAGGGGAAGCCGAAATCCTTCCTGAGCTGCATTCCCGACGTTGTCTCCTACGACATGGACCCAACCCGCGATGATTTCATTTTGCTGTCAACTGACGGCATCTTTCAGTCAATGTCGATCAACTAAGTTGTAAACATCATTCTATTCAGACTGACTTCATTGCCGAAAGATATAACAAGCTTGAAGCAGAAGAAAGTCCCAACAAGATCATCAGCAGCATAGTCGAAAACTGCAAAATCATCTCACCAGACAGTGACAACATGGCAGCCATCCTCATCATCATCCGAAAAGGGCTCGTTGGTGCCAATAAACCTTGGTGATTTTTTGTAGTATTTACTTTGTTGTTTAATATATGTAACTCCATATATTTCCACCTCATCGAACACAATTATCTTTCTTATTTATTTATTAGGTTTAATTAAAAGAATTTACCATTTTCCATATGGGCAGTTCACCTTCAAGTGGAACTTTTACATCGTCAAAGCGTCGAAACTATATCAAGCAGAGCTAACAATAGCGCCAAGAGGAACAGATGCGAAGATACATTCAATAATAGTTACCTTTAGAACCTGAGGATTTTCGAACTATAAAAGACATGATGAAAAAGCATTGCTTATTTTGCCATCTGTCTAAATAGCTAAAGGATACATTCCTTACTAAAGTCAAAAAATGGAAATATCATAGTGGTCGCTATATATATCGTCAAAACGATGTGTCAGCTAGTCTTTACTTCATCAAAGATGGAGGAGTCTACTTTGAAGTGTACTGTGACATCATTACTACACTAAGCTAGGGAGAATACTTCGGCCATGATTCTCTTTGTTTCGATGACCCCAGAAGTGAATCCATCAGAGTGGCAAGTAAGGAGGTTATACTATATGAGCTAAAGAAAGAGCATGTGACTGAAAATTTTAAGAGATACATGAAAACATATCGTTAGTAAATTGACTTTATTCTTGAAAAGGTCCACTTCTTTAATTACTTGACAAATAAGGAAAAATAAATAATTATTGAGAATACTTTTTTGTTTAGGATGAGCAAGGATGAAAAAATATTTGAGAAAGATCAAAATGCCAACTCTTTCTATATTATTAAAAAGGGAACTGTCCGTATTTAAATTCCGGGGAAATAAGGATTGATAATGAAATAGGGAGACTACTTTGGTGAGTCAGCCTTTTTTACCCTTGACAGAAATAAAAGCAAAAGCCAAAGAATGGGGAGGGCTTTAGCCAATTCCTAGGGCACTGAACTTTATGGAATTGGCTTAAGCAAAGTCAGAGAAGATCTTGATGGGTAGATTAGAAGCATTATATTCTTTAATCAGGAAAAATGGACTCTATATCGAGATCCTGTTCTGGCAACATTTAAAACCTTCGATTGCAACTATTTACTTCAGCTATTTAATGTGCGAGAAGCAAAAAAATTTACGATATTAGCAAAAAAGCAGACAAAACCTAAATATTTGTTCATACCTTTGTAGGCATAGATCAACACAAATAGGGCGCTTAAACTCTATTGTTCATAATTTTTGAAGGATGAGAATGAGAATGCTTTAACAACTGAGGATATTGTGTTGACGCAAGATGGTTACTACGCCTATGCGTTGATATCTGAATTCAAGTAGGTTCTCAAAAAAAACACTTTAACTTTAAAACAAAAACGATAGAGTAATTCATACCTGTCAAAAGACCCTCTCTACAAAGTTTTAAGCCTAAATTTGAGAAACATCAGTCAATATTCAAAGAAATTACCCTCAAGTGTATACTCAACTGTCCTCATTGTTCAAGACATGAAATTTGGAAACTAGATTGTTGTAAAAATATACAAGAGAAAGAAAAGAGGAGAGCGCAAGCATAGTTTGAACTAGGAACAGTTCAACAATTAGAATATCTTATATCCTCGATCTCTAAAAAATTCAAAAACATTCGCTTCAAGAAACGACCTTGTCACAGTCAAATCGACTTTGAAATCAATAAACACTCGAAGAAATTTCGATAAAAAAGCTAATGACCTTGATGGTGAGCTATCTAAAATGTAAGTTGACGATTCTTTGGTCTTGAGATAAAAGTAAATTGTTTCTAGTTTGAATTGTCGATTGATTTGTGGGTACTATAAGGCTCAGCAAGATGAAAATCATTTTTATTTATTCCTTGAGTATGTCAAAGGACTCAACCTCGACGAAATTATGATCGACTTTGGAATGATTCCTCAAAGCATCATAAAATACATCCTCGCATCGGTAGTTTTATTTTTGGATCATCTACACTCAAAAAATATTGTCTATCGAAATCTCAATCCTTCCAACATCCTAATCAAAAACAGTGGCTATTTGGTCATGACTGATTTCAGCTGTGCTAAAAGACTCGAGCCTTTAGGGAGAACCAATACTGTAGCTGGAGTTCCTTACTATATGGCTCCATAGGTGGTTAGACAGGAATAGTATGGTTTGAATGTTGATATGTGGTCCTTGGGAGTTGTCCTCTATGAAATGCTGTCGGGTTCTTTACCTTTTGGAGAAAAAGCAAAGTAAATTTTATAAATATATGATTCTATTATGAACGATGAGCTTAATTTTAGCAAAATACGCAGCAAAAGTGAAAAGATCTTGATCAAGGCTCTTTTGGATAAGAACCCTGCAACAAGAGTACAAACTGCAATGTCTGTCCGCAATTTTTCGTACATAAACGATATCGAGTTCGATTGGCCCTAATTAATAACTAATCGTATGAAACCATTTTACTACCCCATCAAAAAATCAATGAATTATAAAAATTTCAACAACTACGAGATTTTTGACGCCAGTGCTGTGGTGGACTGGGACTGATGGTTCATAACGATGTTAGATGATAATTGTAATTATTTGATTAGAGATGAATAATTAGAAGAAGTTAACCGTGGCGGTCAAAAACTTCGTTGATAAGGTGTTCTTACCCGGCCTAAAGAGAAACGATCAGCAGCTGACTTAGTGGAATAAGTTCAATCAGTTCCTTAACTCAGAGTACATCAATTACTAAGAACTGTATCAATATGTCGAATCCATCAGCATCAACCCCACTCATACCTTTTAAAAGAGATAACTGCCTTTCAAAAAAAGAAACTAGGAGGGAGGGTTCCATCGTGGAGGATCATAAGATACATCAGGAGGTGGTTTCAATCCCAGTAAAACCTTTGGCGGGGAAAGAGCAAGGATGATGTTCATGAAGCAAGATATGGATGATTTTGGAGAAAAGAATGCAGGGGGCTTTGGAAGCATGAGATCATTTCAGCAAAGCCCTGCCCAGCAGTATGTACCAGGTTTGGAAAAAATGTGTAAAATGTTCATTGAAAACCACCAGAGGATTGAAAAAATGCTTGGAGGAAGTCAACATCTGAGTTCCCCCAACAAATATGGATGATTAAAGGTTATCAATATCCAATAAATTTATGAGTAAGCATCTATTACTATTTCCAACATAAAGTTATTAAGAGATGAGTTCGATCGATAGCGATTATCTTAAATCCTCTACTGGCCTCAGTCCCATCTCTGACGAATTTTCTCCTCTGTTTCCCCTGTCAAGATTGAGTAACATGAAGAATAGCGACCAATTTATGTTCACTGAGCCTGGATTCATGAAACCTATTAATGTCGAGCAAGTAGAGGATGTTAAAGATATTCCTTAGAAGGTCATGAATGTTGTAGCAAAACCATATCAGGATCGTTCAGTCAGCTAAAACATGCTCGTAGGAAGATTCTTGCTCCAACTAAACATTTTTAAGCAACTTACCAACAAATTGTCTCCAGAAGCAGTCAAGCAGATGGTAAAAAATGGCAAGCTTAAGCTGTATCAATATGGCGATATTATCACGACACATGGCTAAAAGATGAGATGCTTGAGGATATTGGTCAATGGATAAGTCGGCATTCTTATGAAGTAGGAAAAGGAAGAATAGGACAAAGGCCCTTGGGAAGTTCTGCAGGAGTTAGTTGAAAAATTGGGAAAGGAAAGTAGAAATTTCAAAACAAAGACTACTCTTCATCGTATGAGTATATACGAAGAAGTACCGATGAATAAATCTTTTCTTTCGAGGCAGTAAACAAATAGACAGGATGATGTCATTCATTAGTAAGACCTATAAACATTGACTGGGTAAAGGTTTTTAGATTACCAAAATTTACTAGAATATGAACCCTAGAATAGCCAATCTCTCATTGTTACTGTCGATAGTACTCTCATTTTCACCTTGAGTTTAGAGGAATTCTATTAAAGCTTACTTCGATTCAATACTATCAAACAAAATAATGTTCTTAAGTTGTTCAGGACAGTAAGCTTCTTTAACCTTTTCTAAAATTCAAAGCTCCAACAACTGGTTGAAAAAATGAAAAATATCGAGCTTAAAAAAGGGTAATATCTTTACAAAGAGGGAGACCACTCGAATTGTTTTTATCTTCTGACTGAAGGAGAGGTGGAAATTACAAAAACCATCGGAATTTTTGAAGAAAATCCAAATAATCTATACAAAAATAGAATCAAAATGAGTAGGGAAAAAATCGATCTGAACATTGGTATGCTCCCATATGCGGATTTTAAAAGGGTTTATAACTATCACCAGCAAGAAAAACTCATTACTTTGTCTATAATAAACCCAATCAGCATATTTGGGGAATAAGAGCTGTTATAAGCCAAACCTAGATAAGTAAATGCAAAAGTTCTAAGTCTAAAAGCTAAAATGTATCAAATTAACATATCTTTGATTGAAGACTTCATCAACAAAATGACTGGAAACCAAAATGAAAAGAAAGTTACCCTTGTTGATTTTTTTGGAATGATTGAAGAGAGTGTCACCCTGAAGAAAATTCTTTTTCGGCAAAAACAATTATCTGATATGGTTGATCATCAAAATAAAACCAAGTACCAATAGATGTTCGAAGAATCAAATCAGAAACGAGCCAACTCAAGTTTGAAATCAAACTACAATACTCGAAGAAGCTCAACAGGAAATATATTCATCAGAAAATAAGAAGATGAGGCACCTCCAACTTTCAACAATTTCAACTATACTGACTTTATGAATCAAAATTAGCCTGAAAGATAGTAGAATCCTTCAAACCCTTCAAAGTGCTATACTGAAAAGGAAGCGAAAGTTGTTGAACTGACACATCAAAAGTATAGCAATCACAAAAAGGCTCAGAAAAATAGAGATAAAACGTTCAGGCTACGCAATTATTCGGGGATTAAAGTGTCAAGCGACAAAGTGACTATTGACAATATGGCAACAAAGGAATCTTTGAGCTCTTCGGCAGTCAAAGTAAGATAAAGAAGCTACGATGCTATTCGATCGCATAAATCAATGTATCTACTTCTGTATTCAGTACCCTAGACGAACCTTTATTCACAGTGAAATACTTCCGCAGTCAGCAGCAGAAGGAAAGAAAACTGGTTGTCGTTGCAAGGAAGAAAAAATTATAGAGCATTTATCAAAATGCTGAGAGGGCACAGTCTAAAAGCTGATTTTTGTTTTGACTTTGAATATTATGAACATGATACAGTAATATCAAATGGATGACATTTGTGAGACGGTGAAAGCAGTCCTAAACAAGAATTGATGTCAAAGTAGATTTAACTGTTAATTGAGGAATGAGTTTAATGTTAGTATTTAGAGGATTCTTCTATATTATTAATGGAATACCAAATAAAGAAGGAACAAATTTTGAGCTCGGTGTAGTACTCGAACCTCCTGAGTTTCAATCTCGTCTAGAATAAGCTAGAGAGAAATTTCAAGTCAATTGTCGAGGCGCTGCTGCTTAACCAAACCAAAACAGATGAGTTGATCTCCAAAACTGATCAGTTAGAAGATAAAGTTAATGGAGACAGCAAAAAATCCAACAACGACATATAAGGAGTCAAAAGAATGATGAAGCTATTCAATGATAGGCTTTCTAAGCTTTAAAACTCAGCACCATCAACTTCGCTACCTTCAGAAAGTAACATGTAGAGACTTCCTTCTTCCAAAAAGGTCTAAGAGTCAGAAAAAAAAGGAGCTTAAAAATAAGTACCTTCTCTCCCAGCTCCAGTCTCCAATGAAGATAGACAAATTAGTGAAAAATAATTGTCTGATATCAAGCACTAAATTTCAAGAATCAAAGACAAGCTGCCAACTGTCCAGTTGCTTTAAGATCAGCTTGAGGCAATGAAGAGGGAGTTCACTGCTATGAAGGGTGAATTGATGACCTTTGGGAAATCTAATAAGTCAATGAGGAGATAGTCTATCGGAAATAACCTCAGTACTAATAACTTGAAAAGAGAAAGCTTGAGACCTAGTAGCAAGCAAAGCATATTGGGACGATCAGGCTCAAATGTTGTGCTTCCTAATGACATCAGAAACAAATAAAATTAACCCAGTGAAGCAGTTGATAAGGACAACGTTATCAACCGAATCGAGTTCGGCGAAAGCAAGAAGGACATTAGAAATAGCAAAATGGATATAAATGAAGGTAAATAGGCACTCAACTATGATAAAGAAATAGAAGGTCTTCATGTTTAAGTAAACACTTTGAATCTTTGCTACGAAGAGGTCAAGACGTTGGTGGAAGACTTAAGAAAGAGAGATGCAAGGCACCATGCTACTTTGATTGAAGTAGAAGATAAGCAGAAAAGGATGCAGGATTAGATGAGAAAGGATTCTGAGACATTTGAGAAGAAGCTCAAGGTTATTCAGGTTGGACTGCTGAATACTCCTTCTGTTCCATCAAAGGAATCAGATGCTGACATTAAAGATAAGAAAGAAGACACAAATATCGAAGGTCAGTAGAAGGAAAAGAAAAGCCCTAAAAAGAACGAAAAAGTGTCTATTGGCAGTGTTCGTTAGGATATAACAATCAACTTCAAGGATCAAATCAATGATAGGCTGTCTAAAATCCAAAACTCCCTCCAAGGATTTGTTACTGAGACTGAATTCAACAGATTCAAGACTGAAACTAGAGACAAGGCAGAATAGTTGGAAAAGAAGCATGATAAATTTGAACACGAAATGGAAGAAGAGCTAAAGAAGATTTATGACATGTTCATCAACAAGGATATTTAGATGAATAGATTAGGATAGCAAATACTGGCAAATACAGATATCATCAAATAGAATAATGCTCAAGCGGAGAGAAAGCACAATATTGCCATGGCCAGGATTGAGGAGTTGAAAAAAGGTCTTCAGAATTTAAGAGAAGATGTTGAATTTTATCAATCTCTGAATGCCGAAAGCAAGGAAAAGAAACCTACTGAAGGCCAGAATGGCGACATGAACGAAACAACCATCAAATAAAAAATGGTCGATGGAAAGGCAATAGAAGATCTGAAGAGATATTTCAACAACAAAATGCATGACCAAAGAGCTTACTTGGTTGGCCTGGTCAGAGATCTTGAAAAGAAGCAGAATGCTGGCCACAACATCAACCAATAAATTGCTAACATATGGGACAAGCTAAATGAATTAGGCGTCTTTTTGAACAAAAAAGCTGATGGCGAGGACATCAAGAAGAGTCTAATCTATCTGGAGAAAAAGATCAACAAATTGGCAGCTCAACTGTTGAAAACTGACGATAACACAGAAGATGCCAGAGTTGCCAAGACTAGCTGGTTCTGCTTGAGCTGCGATAAGAATCTTCTAGGATATCAAGGCAAAATCGGAAGGCACGTAGTCTGGGATCAAATTCCTCTGAAGGGGACCCTAAAGAGTACAATATAAAAGAAAGGGCTTCCATCCTTGAAGGGCAGCAAGTGAGTTGTATGATTTTACTATACTATATGCTTAGATTCATAATGGAATATGATATTCCAAAGAGGTTATATTTTAATTTCTTTATTAAATGAGTCGTGAAAAATTATTTCCCCTCAGAGTAATAACTCTCCTATCCCAGCTGCCTCAGAATTACCATGGTAATCTCAAGCACTTCGACCGACCGACTGAAAAGTACATCAAAAAATTATCCAATAAGGAGGAGTTTGATGCTCCTAGCACTAAGATAGTGAAGTGGCAGAGGAAGATCAAAGACAGTGATATCATCCAAGAAAAAAAAGAGTTCTTAGTTCATCCAGCGTATCGCATGCCATATTTAGTAAAATAAGCCAAGATAACCCTGACTGGCTCAAAAATACCACCCACTATTTTCATCGCAGCTAGTTTCTGCCCTTCAGAAAAGAGTCCAATGCTGATCGTAAGCAATTTGATGTCCTCGGAAATCGAAAAGTCAGCCATATTGCTTCTAAGTCTGAAGCCATCTTCGAGCCGAAATAATTCAGAAGATATAGGGAGGTGACTCCGAAGATCGGCCATAAGACGACATCTTTGTATAAATACAAGTAGACTGCTTTTGATGTTCCACAAAAAATTGGGCATACAGACCTGAGGAATATCGTGGTGAAGAAGCCACAGTTAAAGGTGGGATCATCGCAGGCAAACAATTTTATCGATACTTACACAGTGAATTGATAGGCATATAATAATATCAGCATATGAGCAATCCACCCAGGTATTAACCTTCATCGCTCACAATCGAGCACCATTCTTCGTGAAGGCATTCTAAAACAATCGGGTCAGGCTCTTCTTCGAAACAAATTTACACCCTGTAGCTGAATTTCCTGTCTAGTTGAGACAGGCTGAACTCGATATTTCTGCTTTGATTGGAGCTCTTATGGCTGTAGTACTATTTTTGGCTTGGCTAATCAACAGATTTAATAGTTTTGCTGATATCCTAGTAGGGGTGTTCTTGGTCAGGCAAGGACTATTTGTTTGATTCGTACTACTTTGCTGAGATTCGTTGATTTGAAGGTTGTGAATGTGAGAAGTAATTTGCTATTGGTATTTGAGAAAGGTTTATGGGTTGACTATCAATCCTGATAGCAGTGAGAAAATATTTCAAATGAGTTAAAACTACCCTCTGATGTTTGGTATTTTCCTGGCTACTTTGATGGTTGATAGGAGATATGGGTAGCTATCTGATATTGTTGGCCAAAGATTCAACCATATGCTAGTCTTATTCATTTTCAAGGACAGGTTTGTATAATTCTGGTGCATGGAGGTAGCCAAAAGTAGGAGATTTTGTTATTGTCGGCTTGTTGTCTAGTCCATTGATATTTTATTTTTTCTCCTCTTAATGTTGCTTCACAGGCTTTGTTTACCGAGATTGATGTTCAAAATCATTCTTTCTAATCATTTTTCCTAACCTTCCTTGAGCACGAAGATGCTACTCCAGGTTGATCAACTCCCATTGACTCAGCATAATTTATTCTTCCTGCAAAAGATTCAATATTTCCCGATAAGTATAGGTCATAATTTCAGGCTCAATACTGACAAGCACTTAGCATAAATGCTCGTATATTAAAGCAGACATTTTCCCTGGCCGCACTTATTCTCCGATCGTTGTCTCATAGACTTCAAATCGTCGAAGAATATCACAAAATTCAGATCCTGATACATTTTTAGTTTGAATTTTTGAGTGTTAATAGTGGTCTCTGATAGCTTATACGATGTTGATGTTTTAGCCTTTGCTGAATGAGAGGAAATTGTTTATCTTATTCCATATATTTTTATTGCTTTTGAGTTAATATTCGAGATCATTGATGCTGATTCCCACCTTGTCCAAAATAGACAAAAATTATTTGAGAATGCTGTCTCTCTCCTAAACCAGTTATTCATAGTAAGTGCTAAAGGCTTCATAGCTGTCTCTGAACTGAGCAACATTGAATTTGTTAACAAAGTTTGTTTATTGGGTATTGAAAATATGCTTGGAGATTAGTAAATTAAGTTACTTGTAAGTGATAACATTCTTCTTTGTGATGGGTTCTAATATGTTTAAAAGTTATGTAATCTTGACAGAGTTCAGCTCGTCAAGAGGAGCCATAAGGATTGGATTTTAGTGGAGGTAAGTAAATAGTTTGCTGCAAATCTAAAGCTACGATAAATTACGCTAAAATATAACTTCTTTGTGTTTCTTTTAGGTTGATTCAATCTGAGTTTCAGCAAAATATTTTACAGCTGTTTGTATCTACTTTGGCAATTCAATATCATCCCTGTGTGAATGCTATTTTTCTGTCGATTCTATTGAACTGATGTCATGCTACAAACTTTGCTGCTAAGAGTACTGGATCGCTTGGGCTTAGGTGTGGATAGGAGCAGGATTTGCGCCTGTTTGATTGAACACATTTATCATCTTTGTGACACTGTTTAGACCATTTTTGACATAATCAAGTGTTATATATCCAACTACCAGCTTCTTTCCTAAATATGCAGTCGCGATTGGAACTTAGAGATTGATTCCGATCGGGTGCTCAATATGAATCAACCCCTAGCCAAGTTTAATGTCATTTTTTTGTCGGTCGAAAAGATGCAAAATAAGTGCATTTTTTCTGGTCTGGCAAGTCACATTGTCGTTCAAATTAAAATCATTTTAGCCATTCCATAGAGTTTTAGTTTATCCAAGTACCTATGTCCCATTCTATTCACATATTTTGATGAATAGATTTATTTTTCTGCCTATATTTTCAACAGGATTGTATCTCTTGATATATAACAAAGCATAGAAGATAGGCGTTTCAATTTCTTTTTTATATTCCTTTTATTGCTACACTTCCACCTCTTTCTCGGGTTGTTGCTGTGGAGGAATAGCTTTGATATAGATGATCCCTTTCTGCCTTACTTTGCCTTCTTTCTTGTCACGATGCATCAACAGAACCTCGATTATTTATCCATTTTTTGATAGAATTTTTGACAGTTTTATCGACCCGTAGTACTTTCCCATACATTTAAATTATACATCGCAATTTTTCAAATATTGTAAGAGTTGCTATCTGTTGTTTGTTGAGTCAATGCAGACCTTAACAAAACCTCCTACATTTATTTTATACTCATTTATCTGGCTGTTCATAAGAGGAAGGCTCACTTCAATTTGCTGAGGTCTTTCTTCAGTATTTAGTTCGACTTTCACAATTTGTAGGTCGATCATGTTTTAAGATTCATGGCGTATGTCATTAAGGAGATCTTTCTTCTGGAAAAGAAGGTTGTAATCCTCAGCTAGCCGAACTAGTTCAGTTTAGTATTGGTTCAAGTTATGTTGCTCGTAGATGTGTTGATAAACTTCCTGTTATTGCTGATATTGGTCAAGCATTTTTCTTTCCCTCTCTTCAGTAGTATTTCTCTGATAAAGAGGTAAGTTTGGCGCTTTCAATGACTGATTTTACTCTGAGGATCTTCGGTGATGTTATCTGTTATTATTCTCTTCCATGATCCTGTTGTTGTCAGATACTTATTATGTGTTAAACCTACTTTTGTGTATACTTTCATGTCGACCTCCCTGCCTTTCCTCTTTGCTCATGGAATTATTCCTGGATCTTTCTTTTTTAGGTTCTATATTCAAGAATGGATTGCTGGTCTTGACTATTTACATTGAGTAAGTCAGCTCTCCAATTTTTTTCTTATTGTTCTTGATGTCTATATATCCCTCGAATCGTTATCCCTTCCAACCTTTCAGAACCAAAAAATTCAAGTAAGCCTTCCCCACATTCCTATTACCACTGTTGAAATCGATACTCAATACTTTTGTGTCAGTGAAGTATGAAAGTAGTCCTTAAATGGGGCTGCAGATTATGTACTTTGCAGTCTTTTCCAAAGAATTAACTGTGTCGAACACCATCAGATGAGGCTGCTTCATGCCCCACCACTCTAAGCTAAGATGCAATGGAGTTTGAACTTTGCTTTGCTAAAGATAGATGAGGGAGTGAAATGTTAGCTGGAAGGAGTTGACTTGTGGAGTTCCAGGAAGGGGCAAATTCGGTGGTAGTTGATTCCATTCAGCATAGAGGAGTTGGTTATAGTTATTGCGAGACATTCGAAGCTGCTGACTATCCATATTTAAATATGAGTTATAACAATAAAGATAGTGGATAGTAGGGAGCTCTATTAGTGAATTTAACAGCTATAATTTCTAAATAATTGATTTAAATGAACGCGTATAAAAGGCAGAACATTCAAAAATTAATAATCGACCAGGCAGGCACAGAAAGACTCGTCCTTAACGATCTCATCCTTGGCAGAGATGGAGCCTAGATCCTTGCTCAACTGATTCCTGAGTACCACTCCAACCTCATGCATATCTAAATCAAAGGCAACAATATCGACTCGGAAGGATTGGAAATGGTCTTTGTGGCTCTCATGCATTGCCCTAACATTACCACCATTCAAGCCTAGTGGAATAATATAGGGTCTTCTCCTTCTGGATTGTTGGCTTTGCTGTATTTGGTACAGAATTTGAGGTTTATCGAATTGATCGATTTGAAAAATAACAAGATTTCTCACCAGTCTGCAGAGATAATTGCTGAAATCATCAAAGTCAACAGTCGTAGTCTCAGTGTACTAGATTTAAGATGGAATGATTTGGGTGAAGTAGGAGCACAAATTATCTATCCTTCTTTGGCTTTTAATTCTGCTCTTAGAGTAATTGGACTTGATGATAACAGGATTTCCAGCCAGACCTTAGTGCAAATAGCATAATATCTCAAAAATCCAACCAGAGGCAATATCAATCTGAACAGCACCCTGCCCAAAGGAAACAAGTTTCAGACCGCAACAGACTACTTTCCTATCACAGATGATGCCTATCCCAGCATGGATGTTCAGATGAAGACTGGTCAGCTTCGGACCAAGATATAAAACTAGCAGCAGGAGTCAATTATTCAACAGGAAAGAGTTCAGCTGTAGATTCAGAAAGTAATTCAAAAAATTAGAATCAAAGGCTCACAAATTCATGAGGCTCAGCTAAAGTATGACTCTCTCTCCAACGAAAACAATAACCTGATCAATAGCGTGAGAGAAGCTGAGAGAGTGTTTGGGATCGTAAAGGAAAAGTATTTCGGAATCGACAGGAGTTTGACGACTGACAAGAGTAGCATAAGGGCTGAAAAATATCATACCAATGAAAAGATGCAGATTGCCATAGAGAAGATAGTACAACGCCAGCAAAGATAGCTATAAGACTTGACTGCTGTTCTGAAACAAAAATACGAAAGATTAGCAGCCTATCTGAAGTAAAGAGTAAACGAGAAGAGGGTCAACAGAGAAAAACTTGCAGATCTCAAAGAAGACATTGCCAAATTCAAGTTGAGCAAATAGTCTATATGGGACAAAATTACCCTATCTACAACTTCAGCCACAAAGAATCACTGGGAAGAATAATGTTTGGCCTTGGAATAAATGATCGGCAAAGCAGAGTCTCACGTGAAGGCTGAACGAAAGAAAGGATAGTATCTAAGTGAATAACTTACAAATTTTGTTATGAGAGGCCTCAGAAAAGAATAGAAATACGAACAGGATATTTTTGAGATCCAAAACAGGATCAAAGATCTTCACAAAGATATGACAATGGCAAATGTGGACATTGAGTAAAGCCAGTGTAAAATCATGCTCAAGGAATCCGAAATCATCGAGAAAGAAGCCAATGTAGATCTCAACCGAAGATACGTGAAGTACATTCAGTCCCAGACAAGCGTCAATCTCGACATCGAAAGGCTAAAAAGTGATGAGGATACCAAAGCAGACAGGTACAGCTAGCAGAACATCTAAATGAGAATAGCTGATTTGGAGAGAGCATTGAGACAGCAGCAAGCCCAAAACAAAATGATCAAAAATCACTACGAGAAAATTTTAGCTCAGCTATAAGTTATGACCAAAAGTACTATTCACGAAGTTTTATTCGAAGCTTGATATTTCCATCATTAAAGAATAGAAAATCAGGAATATTTTTTAACGATTTGCTCGTTCTCTTTCTTCATTTGACTTACCTTCCTCGAAAGCATCTAAAATTCATACTTAAAATCTTGAATACGGTTACGACTACTGCTTTCTGGGGTGGCTGAAAATTGAGATAGATTTGCAGTAGAGCTCACAGGCTGATATTCCCTTTGGACAGTGAGCTATGGTTGGTCTCGTGACATCAACTTGGGTGTGGGGTAGTATGGAACATTACTCATCGCAATCGAAGTCTTGTGTTTGATTGGTTCAGGATTGTTTTTGAGGTAGCTAGCTGATCTTTTGGGAGTATAACTTCGTTCTATCTTTTAGCTTTTCTCGTTGATATCCTTGGCTCTCCTGGGAAAATAGCTTTGACTTTCTTCTCTTTAGAGTTATTTTCGTTTATCAAAATCTTTTTTTCCCTATATTTTGAACATCCGGTGCAGACAATGAACCAAGGATGTTGTGAACTAGCTGTTGAGCTCCATCTTGGGGCTATAGTTTTCATTAATCTGTGTTACAATTTGAATACTTCTAGATATGTCGAAAGGTTATTATGAAGAGTTGCAGACTCTCCCTCCTTTTCTTTTAGAAATAAAATAGCATGGCCCAAATATTTTTGGCCTTTTAGTCCTTAGTGGATTTCGTACAATTCATTTATCGTATCGTTCAGCTCTTCCTCATATTTTTTAGCTTTGTCTAAGCAGTAGATTCCTGTTTCTTAATGGAGGCTATTCAACTTGTTAGTGATTTTTGTTTCAAGTTCTTTGAAGGTCTATTCTACAATTTCGTAAACTAATAGCTTCGTATTTGATAATTTTTGCTGAACCAAAGTTGAGATCGAATTTATAGTCTTTGAGAGACCTTCCTTCATAAAATGAAATTTACTATGCGAGCTCTGTCAGCTTCCAGTCCACAAATGGATTGATAGAGTTTCTGTTCGACTTCAGAAAGCATTTAATAGATGCTATGATACAATGGTTTGGTTTTTGTCTGCTCATGGTATAGAGTGTGCTCACCTATGCAGTTGGGACATAGAGGCATGAGGCATTTTTCTACTTTAGATCAGAATTACTATCTCTGCAAAAATTGGTGATTATTTATTCTTTGTGATAGAAGCAAACAGTTTTTGGGGTATTCATTTCGTTATTTTTAATATCAATATTACAAGACGAATCATACGAAGCATCAAGGAGTGTATTTGGTGCCACCGATCAGTAGTAAATTCTTGTTAGTGAATTTACAGTAAGTAAAGCGCAACTCATCGAAGGACATCAACACTGTAGAAGGAGATATGAGCTTTTAGGGGATTGTGCTGTCATATTGCGCATCTTCTAGTGAAGTATCGATGGCTAGGTTGAGAGCTGAAAGATTGTAGAAAAGAATATGCTTGTTAGTGAGACACACAATGTCTTTCTCGTCTTCTGAAAAACAGACTTAATGAATGTTCTGCTTCTTGCTGCATGGGTCCTTGCTGGTCTGAAAGTGGAAATAAAATGATCCCAATGTTAGCCCTTGCTGAATGTTGTGGACAATAACCTTACCTTCAGTTGTGATAATGGCAATATAAATACCTGAATGTCCAAGATTGAAATTGAATATAGAAGTTCCCAAGTGGATCTGTTTTTCAACTGTAGCATGAACCAAATTGTATATAAATAGAATGCCTTCCTCACCTGCTGCAAAGGCAAACTCAGGATTCTTTGCAAACTGAACTTTGTAAATATCTCTCTGGTGATTGAAAATTCTTTGAGGTTTAGGATTGTCGGTTTTCCAGAGGACAACCATTCCATCAGCTCCACCCGAAAGAAAATAAAGTCCGGAAGGATTGAAATGTACATCCCAGACAGGCATTGTGTGTCCCTTGAAGGTAGCAAGTAAGATGTTCATTCTTAGGCACCAAAGTTTAACTGTTCGGTCAGCACTTCCAGTTACTATGAAAAACTAATCAGATGTGAAAGAAGCACAAAGAACTTTGCCAGTATGCCCTACAAATTTGAAAGATCGATCGAGATCAAAGACAGGTTTTATTATTTCATGATATGTTTACTCTTCATCCGATCTCTCATCATCTGAAGGAACTCTAAACTCATCAGGAATGTGTTTGAGGTTATAAGCAAGTTGCCTTCCAAATGGAAAAGGATAGTCGAAGGAAGTCTTTTGCCATATTTCAAAGCAGTTTTCCTTGGCAATTGCGTAGACCCTGTCTCCTAAAATGAAATTCCCGCTATATTACAGCATAGCAATAGACCCCTTATGTTTGCCATTTTCCCTCATATGAACCAGGGAAGCTAGCTTTTCTATGAATCTTGGCTCTTTATACAACCGACTCTTCATAGTATCTTTTTACTTGAACCTTTTACCAATATCATTTTGACCTTCATGTTTGGCCATCATTTCGATCAGAAAGTATTCAGGGTGACAAACTTTAGGAAATTTTAGCTTAGACAAAAGTTAAAGCCCAGGTTTGTTGACATTTTCATGGTGTATATTAGAGTAGTCATTGAGTGAATATATTTTTTCTTCCTTCAGCAAAGTTTCAAAGAAAAGTTTGAGATCAAAAATTTGAACAAAACTCCAGAAAATATTAGACCAACTCTCTGTAATTTTGGTCTTTTTCATCAAATCAACTTTAGAGCGAAGCTGATCACATAGCAAAATGATTGTTTTCGAGTAACAAAACACCTTAGAAGCAACTGAAGTCACATAAGGAACGAGTGTCTCCTGATAGTCTTTTGGAGATTTTTCCAGAAGCCCCAGGAATCTCAGGAAGCGAGAAGCAAATTGGTCTGCAAACATGATTTCCTATTTCGACAGCTCTTAGACTTGAGATATCTATACTTGGGACAATTATTTGTTCAGCTACCTGCTAGCTTGGATCTTGACCTTTGATTTTGACTGAGATTTTTTTGTCTATGGTGGCATTACGAACGGCAATATTTTATAATTGAATCAGATAAAAGCCTGAAAGAACGATCTGAAATATCATATCTTATTTGTTATACTTGAAATATGGAAAAACAAAGTTTTGACGTTGAGAAATGCAAAGCCTTTGTGGAGAAGCAGTTTATGGAATCTGCCTTGCCTTCCTTAGTGGACTATGTCAAAATATAAAACCAGAGTAAAGCCTATCACTCAGAATAGGATTGGAGCAAAAATGGATGGGACAATCTTGTTAAAGCAGCTGAGCATATCAAGAAGTGGGTTGAAAGTATCAACCTTAAAGGTGCCACAATTGAACTCATTTCTGATCGAGAAAAAAATTTGACTCCTCTGATTTTCATAGAAGTCAAGGGATCGATTGATGAAACTTTCTTGTATTATGGTCATTATGACAAGCAACCTCCTTTTACTGGATGGAGCGAGGGTCTTGGAGCCTATGAGCCTGTTCTAAAGCCCTCGAATGAACAACCAGAAAAATTATACGGGCGTGGTGGAGCTGACGATGGATATTCAACCTACGGCTCGATGCTTGCAATCAAAGCCTTACAAGAACAAGGAATTGATACTCCTCGTAATTTAAATGTTATTCAGGCTGTGTGATGATTGTCGAGGGTGATGAAGAATCGGGAACTGGAGATGTAGAAAAGCACGTGGAGAATTTAAAAGAAAGAATCGGAAAGCCCAAAATTATATTTTGTTTGGACAGTGGAACTCTTGACTATGAAAGAATGTGGTTGACAACAAGCTTGAGAGGATTTCTCGCTGTTTAGGTCAAGATTGATGTTCTAAGCTAGGGAGTTCATAGTGGAGCTTCATCTGGCATTGTTCCCAACTGCTTTAGAATTTTGAGGCAACTGCTTGAACGACTGGAAAATCAAGAAACAGGAACCATGATCAAACAACTTGACGTTGACATTCCTCCCAATAGATACAAGGAGGCTTATGATGTAGCTCAAGAACTAGGAGAAAAGGCGATCAGATAATTCCCTCTCCTCGACAATGTCCAAACAGTGAGCCCTAATCCTATGGAGAGTCTTCTTTTAGGAGGATGGAAACCTCAACTTGCAATTATTGGCATTGATGGACTTCCTGCAGTGGCGAATGCTGGAAATGTCAATTTGCCTTCAATAACTGCTAAGCTATCAATCAGACTGCCGCCCACTAAAAATAGGCATGATGCGGAGAAGTTCCTTGTCAGGACTTTGCTAGAAAACCCTCCTTACAATGCCAAAGTTCATGTATCTGTCAAAGGTTCAGGAGACGGGTTCAATGCTCCTCCTCTTCCGGAAGCTTTAGATAAGGCAATTGCGGAAGCAAGCCAGATCTACTATGGAAACAAGATGCTGACAATCGCTGAGGGAGGATCAATTCCTTTTATGGGATTTTTGAGTGAAAAATGGCCTAATGCAAGATTCGTAGTAACTGGAGTTCTCGGTCCAGCTTCCAATGCTCATGGTCCCAATGAGTTCTTGCACATTCCATATGTGAAGAAACTGATTTGCTGCATGGCTCACATCTTAGCAAAAGCATCACAGTGATTTGTATTCGTAAATTGTTAATAATAAACACATACTAAATTCAAATATCAATGGAGGCTAACTCAGCAAAGGTAAACTACATTCTACTCAGTATCACTTCAGAAGGAGGGACTACGCTAAGATTAAAAGTTGGTACGATTTTGCCAAGCAACAGTATGTGCCTGAGGATTTTCAAAATAACACTTATCAATAATCTGAAAGCTAACCATCACAAAAGGGAGAATGGCATTATCGGCTTGCCTTTCGATGGTTGAATCTTACAGAACTGTACGTGAACTAAAACATCAAAAGACTGATGAACCTGAAACAGCTTATATTTTTACCGAGTCTCTATCACAAAAAAAGGTAGTGCATATTGTCCAATGGAAGACAACTTCAAGCTGAGTGTGATTTCGATATTAGCACTTTGACTCTCACTCTCAAGGAGGAAATATTGCTATACTTTTACATTGAGGATAAAAAGTCTGATTATCACTAACTTTGTCTGGAAATTCAGGGAATCGACAATGACGGATATCTTTTCAAAGTAGGAGCATGTCGGTAGGATCTTGTTGTCAGAAAAGACGGTTCCAAGATAAACTCAATGGTCATTTTTAATCATTTGTTCACCAATCGATAACACCAGAAAGAAATATAGGTATTGTCTCAAAGCAATATCAAACCTAAGGCCCTTGGTAAAGGATAAAAAACAAATCCTTTGTAGTCATTGGAAAACTTTGTTGGAAAAATTGAAATTGAGCTAGATCTGGAAGCAGTCAAAGATATCAAGAGATATATTCCTCCCTTTAAGATCATAGACAAAAATTCAAAGATAGCTCCCACTTCCTTCAACCTTAAAAAAAAAAAGGAGCAGTTGATTGTAGATGCTCACTATGGGCTAACTCTTACAGATATGCTTTTACGCATAGATAATGTGAATACCTTCAAAACTCAGATAATATCCAACAATCCATTCACGTTAAGCCACAAGGAGCTTGTTGAGTATGATATAAAAGAGTTTAGAGTGGTGATTGATAATCACAATGGCTGGAAATTTTTCAGGCAAGGAAGAAATGAGATCAACCTTGAGCTTGTTGTTTAAAAAGGATAATAAATTTATCTGTCCTCCAATAAGATCAAAAATATTTCAATCAACTACTATGAAAGTTAGCTGTTAGTTCTCGTTATTTTACTAATCTGTAAGGTATAGTTCAAACTCAAAGGGGTGATTGATGAAAAAAGGTGCTGTGATTTCTTAGTTGGATGGCTACCTTTGCCTTTGGATCTATCGCTGAGGTAGAACAAGGTTGACCTTATCATGGTCAATGATATGATTTTTCCAACATCAACCAACTCACTACTTGGCGTTCAATCTACTATTGATGCTACATTCGTCCATCCCAACTTCTCGAAATACAAGTCAAAGCATGATTAAAAGAATTTTTTTGCTGAGCAGCTACTTCAGGATAATATGAATGTCTCTGTTTCTGAGAAATATATGAGACTGAGATCAAAAAGGATGATAACAGAGTCCTTCTCATCTGAGTTTCAAATTCAACAAGAAAGTCAAATAGATTCCAGTATCAATAATATCAAAATAAAAATAAAATAAAGTAATTTTTCATTAATTTAGATTAGTAAAAAATTCGTTCTGACAGATGCATTAGGGTGACAGGCAAAGCTAACCTAGGATAATTTCATATGGAGCACACCAGTCTTCTTCCGCTTGAGGCAACAGTAGGAAAAGTACTCTTGTTGCTATTCAGATGTTGAGGGTCCGACTTGAGATAAATACGATGATTCCATAAACCGACTGCTCTTCGTCATACGAACTTCCACGTAAACTCAAAGGGACTGTTTATTTTCTCAGGCAAACAGGCAATCTACCTGTTCATATATGCTAAAGCTAGGGAAGGTTTCACGTTCCACTGAGGATCAATGCTCATAAGGAAACATTCACCTTTGAAATTATGGTCAACAGTGTTCAAGAGTTCTAGAATATTATGAGTTCTCGATTAATTGTTACTTTATATGAAGAAGATGAAGAAAGGTTGTTTGCTAAAGGGACATCAAGTGCACACAATATTTTCGGGGCGGTTGAAGGAGATCGGTGCTCATTTGTCCAACTTTTCAGATGGCAGGATAGTTCTTATAAAGTGTTTGGGACATTACTTGTGAAAGTGGCTCTAGAAGTTCTTAAACCTCGATAGGGAAGATCAAAAGTAGAAGAGGTTGATATAAACAAGGTTGTAAACAGGCTTCCAGCCTCAGAAAGAATGAAAATGAAAATTGGTCTTTTCAAAGGGAACTAGCAACTAAAGACTGAAGCAGTAAACATGATTAAGAAAAGAAAACACAATGAGTACATATCTAAAATTGTTGAAGATTAACTCCACCTAGATGGTTAGATTTAGTATGAAATTGGTGTTGACAGCTATCACTTGATCAACTTTCAAAATGAAGACAAATCCTAAAATAATGTATTCACTTTCCATCTGGGATGTGTGTATGCTTAAATAGTTACAGATCAGCAGGAATATCTCTCTGTCATCGAACGCCTTAATCTAGAAAAATTCAACTATCAAAAAATGGACTATGTTTTGAGAGATCCTCTCTATTTTTCTTACTATGAAACCAAGCTTCGGTACAATCAATAAATAGGAGTTTTGATAAAATTGAACGTGAGCGAATACTCTGACAAAGAAGAGCTTCTCAGCAAACTTGAGATCATTGTCAAGAGAAATACCCTTGACAACAAAAGAATAAATCTCAAATGCATACATAAGCCTTCATTTGTGTATGATGTCGTATATGACTATGGAATTCTCTAGAAAAATCAAGACTTGAACAAAGATATTGTTGTTCCTATCAACAAAGAAATTTTGGCAAACTACAAAGATGTTTTAGTGCTCAA
>Ga0100402_1001202_pt1 | contig 29941 bp, 12 predicted proteins | sample CryGeyme20150102_FD_80419 | JGI IMG/M metagenome (GOLD analysis project Ga0100402, IMG submission 80419) | Groundwater microbial communities from Crystal Geyser aquifers in Utah, USA - Crystal Geyser metaG 2015-0102 | ecosystem: Environmental > Aquatic > Deep subsurface > Groundwater | place...
TCTTCTTCCCCGAAGTGGGAATAGTCGTATCCGATTTCTCCCAATGTGTTCCTGTTTCTGAGTGGGAGACGGGATGGGGCATTTCGGGTCATTCCGGTGACGTCGGGTTCGGGTCTCCTTGTCTCACGTTCCCTTCGGCTGGCTCTGAGGAGATGGCGCAATCAAGGCACAACCATACATCCAGCGGGAGTTTGATGAGACGAGGGAAAAGATCACTACTTCATCACAGTAGTTTTGCTCCAACTGTTATCTGAGATTCAATGTCCCTACAGCAATTTGTACGACGATGACAAGAGAATGATAGGCAGCAAAAACCACCGTCTTCTCTGGAAGATCGTGCAGCAACCCTTGGGTCAGTACCGTCCTTCTTGTTCTTTGCGGCAAGCAAAAGCAAGAGACCACTGTTGTGAGATAAGTATTTCTCGTTTCCACAGCAGCAGCAGCAGTAGTAGTCGTAAAGAGAATAGAAGCAGCCATGACAATGCCAATGCCAGTCCAGTGGCTATCCACACATCCAAGCCAACAGTCTCGTCCTCTGCGTGGCACAGATTGAAGACCAAGGCGAAGCAATGGCTGGATGATACCACTGACGCAGAGACGAGACAAAATAATAATGGTCGTGCTTGGACAAGACGCGATGTTACCATGGCACGATCTCTTCTCAACGATTTGTTGAGACCGTCACATTCTCATTGGGATCAGGCACCATGGGCTACGAGAATTTTGAACCGATGGATGAAAGAATGCCATCACAATAGAGATGTTCAATATACGTTGCCGGAACTGATGGATACGATGCACCGCGTGCTCTTTGCTTGGCGCAAAGCTGCTCTGGAAATTCGGGCATCTGACCTGATACCGTTACAGGAATCGATACGATTGATCAATTTTATGGAAGAAGTATTTAGAGAAACGAATGACAAGCGGATACTACCGGGGAGTAAAGCGTATTCTCTGGTACTGACTACTCTGTCCCTCTATCCACACTGTTTGTCTTCAGTATGTGACGACGCCATAGCACTTTTGAAGCAATGTACAAGCAATAAAGAAAGGTCTGTCGATGTGACAGTATGGAACTCATGCCTGCATGTCCTAGCCAAGGCCAGTCGCTTCCATTCCATTGCCCCACAACGTGCTGAACAACTTTTGGAGTCCATGTTGCTTGATCCAAGGTTGCCTCGACCAAGCGTGATGAGCTTTGCATCTGTCCTAGATGCTTGGGCCACAAGTCCTCAACCTGGCAGTGCAATGAGAGCTCGTGCAATATTGGATCGCATGATGACTTCGGCGCCATACCCAAACACGGCATGCTTTAACATTTGCATCGGTGCCTATGCTAAGAGTCAAGAACCGGGTTCAGCACAACATGCACAAGATCTACTGGATTCTATGTTAAGTTTGGAGAATACACAGGCCCGGCCAGATCAAAGGTCGTTCATTGCTGTCATGAAAGCCTGGGCGAACTGTACTGACGCCCCCAAAGCTGTCGAAAATGTAGAAGCGACCTTGGAAAAACTGCAGCAATTATTTCTTGCAACCGGCGACGAAAAGTTTCGACCTACTGGTGTATGCTATATCGTTGTTCTGGATGCCTGTTCGCGAAGGGCTGAGTCTGGACCAAAAGTAGAATCCATGCTGAGAAACCTAGAAGAAGAGTTGTTCAAGGAGGGGAAACGGCCTCATCTAGAGACAGATCGAAAGCACGGGCAAAGCATTATTCAGGCTTGTTACTTGGCTGCTGTGCGAGCATGGGCAAATACCTATTGTGACAAAAACGCTCCCGAACATGCGGAAAGATTGCTTTTTGAAATGGAAGAACTTTCCTCCATTGACGACAGAAAAGAGCTGGCGCCCACTCCTGCCATTTATTCTGCTGTTATTAGTGCATGGTCGAAGAGATCACGAGTAGATGCAGCCGAACGTGCACTAAAGATTCTTCGTCACATGCAAGATGCAAAGAACCAAGTCTATCCCGACACAACAGTGTGGAATGCCGTCTTGAACGTTTTTGCGAAACAGGGCGACGCAGCTGGTTCGCTTGCCCTGTTGGACGAAATGAAGGGTCTTTCTCCTCGCAGTGATAGTGCAAAACCAGACTCGGCAAGCTATGCAACAGTAATCCATGCTCTGAGCCGGTCGCAGCAAATGCCCCGAGCAGCGCATAAAGCAATTCAGCTACTAGACGAGCTCGTGCAACTGTACGAAGAGAACGGCGAAAAAGACATGCAACCAACCGCGCATTCGTACAACTCTGCAATAACAGCCTGCGGTAACAGCGGGGAAAGCGACAGTGGAAATATGGCTGAATCAATCTTTTGGAATATGGTGCAACGTCAGGAGCGACTCGGCGACACTGGTGCCCCCAGGCCAAACACGTTGGTGTGTAATTCGGTTCTCCGGTCGTGGTCGTTGAGTGAAACAGGCGGAGCACCGGACAGGGCAGAATTTTTTTTTAAATGGATGCAAGAACAAGCGAAAAGCAAAGACAATGTTGATGTGGCACCGGATATTGTTTCTTATATTTACGTGATGCGAGCATGGGTGCAGTCGCGACGATCTGTTTCAGTTAGTCGCATCGAATCGCATCTAGATCGGATGCTGACAGTCTCCGGAAATAAAGAAAGCCATTCTCTCCGCCCAAATGTGTCAGTCTACAATCTGCTCCTGATGGCTATAAAGAACTCTTGCGACGTTAACCGTGGTGCGAAATGCCAGGCACTTTTGCAACAGCTCGTGAGCGCGTCGCGCCACCGAAGAGAGAGTTTGTTCGACCTTGCTTCTTTTCACACGTCATTTTTGGCATGTCTGCCAGTGAGTAGAGACAGCAAGGCCAATAGTTTGGCTGCTGTTGAAACAGTCCAAGCTATATTCAAAAGTCTTGAGTTGGCCAGCGAGAGCAATTCTATTCGTCTGACAAACTCGATTGTCGTCACGGCATTGCAGGTTTACTTTGCCAATTGCCGCCAGGATACTTGCGACAAGGAGTTTCTTTCACAGGTGTTCCAGTTTTGCTCAACGAAGAAAGGTGAACTTAATTCTCGTGTCATTCTCTCTTCCCTGCGAAAATTCTTGACAGAGCAGCAGTATTCAATACTGGCCGACGTGGTTCTCGAACATCGAACAGTACAACGAGTCGATGAGGTACCAAAATGCTCTGGGAAAAGTAGATTAGAAATCAAAAAGGAAATCAGATAGCCCATCGTTATCTTCGTCCTCTTCTTCATCTGTAATGGCAAATAAAGTTGTTTCCATGTAATCGAGTTCCAGATCTTCAGCGTCAGGAAGGAGGCTATCTACTAAATAATAGTAATCATCTTCATTCTCTTCGTTGTCGTATTGCTTGCTGACCTCCCACCAATAAAGAAAACATGACGATATTTGGCGCCGCCCAGAAATTAAAGTTGTTTCCTTGTCATCTTCAAACCCAGTGTCATCGTCATCGTCCTCATCATCTTCGGCATCAGATAGAGTAATATTATCATCGCTGCTTAGTCTAAAATCATCGTCATCGTCGTCTTCGTCTTCGTCATCATCGTCTGCCATGGCTTGTTCAATGATGGCTCTCAAATCGGGCGACAACGGCGCCTTACTGGGAACGACTTTGACCAGACAACAAACATAGTCTCCTTCATCGTGCGAAATGGTCATCAACACGGTCGATTCCGAGTGCCCCAAAATGGGTCGAAAGGGAGCTTGAGCGAGGGATGCTGCGAAGGATTTCCAAGGACCAGTTAAGGCTTGATTGTTTTCGGAATTGTACGCAAAGGCTTGCTGAACATCAAACTGGGACAGCAAATCCAGCTGACGTTGAACGACTTCTTCGGGTATTTTGGAACGCTGCTGTACAGAAAATCCAGACGATGGACGCATTGCTGCTGCCGACATCAGTAGTACTACTACCAGTAGAGGTAGTTTTCTCGATCTCTGTGTCGCCCGCCGTCTTGGTCTCGTGTTTGTTGGTGGCAATTCCATCATGATCAGTGTGGCCTCTGTAGAAGCTAAAGAGATGGTACAAGATGAGAGTAACTCTGAGATAAAATGTAACAAAGTTTATTTCATTGAGACCATACAATCTTTTAACGAATCCAATTAAAACAATGGTTGGTGGCAGACAATATGATGTCTGTTGCATAGTACTGGCTGGTCTCGAGTATTCTACGGTACTGTAGCTAGTGATCCACCCGGACATCTTAAATTCAATTTTAGGAACCTAATTACTACACTGCTGAGTAGTCTACTAGTCTCTCTAGTCTGATCGAATGCATTCAATAGATACGGTTTTCCGAATAGACATTTTACTTAATCACTACTCGTATCAAAGTCTCGGCATACTACTCTAGTATCGGTCGGCTATCGTTCACAAGTGCACCATTGCCAAGTTACTATACTATTCTACTTGGACATCAAATATAGGCCTTCGTCGATTTAAAGGTTGAAGGGGGCCAAAGGTCATTTTGTTGTTAGGATATAATATGTGGGTGACGGACTGAAATGAATGAATATAAATAATACACAAGCCGATATCATTGCATTTTTGTTTTCAGAATCATTCTTTTTGTAGAACTCGCTGATGATGAGAGAAACGTTGGTCTTGCAGCGCGGCAGCAGCGAGCCAGCGTCGCGCTGTGCTTGTGGCTACAGTGACGACCAACCGCGATTCGTATGTGAATGCTTGGAAGAGTCGACGCTATCCTTGGCACTGGATGTCGTTGAATGTGATCCTTGTTTGTTCCTTTTGAAAGGCCATTGAGGCCTCTTCTTGCTGCTCTTGTCCTTCTTGGTCTTTTTCCTGGTGGTGCTCTGCAGAGGTGTGGAGGACTTGCTTGGGCTCTGAATAAGCGGGTGGGAGTCATCGTCACCCTGGAAATTTCGCTCGTTTGTTCTTGGACTTTTTGGTGGCAAGGAATCGTGTTTCTGCTGGGCTTGATTTGCTTGCTCATTTTCTTTCTCCAAGCCATGCTTTGCCTTCTCTGGCTCTATCGCATTCTCTGTTGTAAAGAAAGGAACTAGATTGAAATCTAGTTCTGCTAAATCTGGTTCTAGCGAAGTTCTCGCTTGAGCTGAATCAAAGTCCCCAATCTTGTCTTGCGCTGTTACATTGCGAGTTGTCTTCCCAGAATTAGTCTTTCGTTTGGCGCGCTTGAGTTCTTGCTTCAGCACAACCTCGCGGCTTTTGTGCCGCGCGATCGTCCTTGTCAGGACCTCAATAAGTTGATTCTTTTCCTTGAGGCGTTCCACCACCAAGAGCACCTCCTGCTGTAAGCGGAACAATACACCGGGACTGACGGTGATACCGGAAGCGAGAGCTTCAGCAGAAGACTTTGATTCGCCCTCCAACAGGGACGTCAAATCAGTCTCTTTTTTTGGCAGTGTGCCATCATTGGCAATAGTATCCGTCGTAGTACAAACAGACAGCGGAGTCTTTAGGTCGCGCAGCTCTTTTTCAAGTTCCTGTTGTTTAGATTGAGCTTTTTGAAGCTCGTCTATCTGTAACTTAATAGCATCATTTGTAGACTTTGAAGTATCCATAATTTGCGTCTCCAAGTGCTCAATAGCGAGCTGCCATTTGTCTTCTGCTTCGGATATTGCGGTAAGGGTTTCGGATCGAACCGTATCCAATTTCGAAAATAGATCCTCGTTGCAATCTTGCTGGTACTTCAGGTTGTCGTCTTTAACGGAGGCGAGTTGGTTGCGGAAAGCCAGCTCAATGTGCATCAATGACATTTTTATTTGGCCATGAACCAAGGCTGCAATCTCCAAAGTAGACAAGAGCTGATCTTGCTCCGTTTTATTTGGTACTTTCCCGACGCCTTCAGGTGGCGCAACATCAGAGAGAAGTCCTTCTAAAACTTGGACAGTGTCATCAGCTCGATCCCAAAGCATCGTGATACGGTCCAAATGTGTTAACGTCTCTTTTTGATTAGTCTTGATCTTATCCAGGGCCAAGGCAACACTCGCTGACGATCGCGTATACATGAGATCTTTTGTGAGCTCTTTTAGTTTCCCTTGAAGCTCCTGATTCTCTTCTTCAGCTCGCTTAGCTTTTGATTGGTATTTAGCGAGTTCATCGCGTAAGCTCTTGGTGCCCATTGAGTATAAATGCTTTGGTTCGAGGTTATCTTCGCCTTGTGTATGAACCGATGTTTCATTCATAGTATATGATCCTTCCGTCACGGCTGTTGAAGGGAACGAAGTATCTTGCGTTGCACTAGGAGCTAATGACTCCGTTGCCTTCTCCGCGAGATTGTCGTTGTCTTCGTCGACTATGCCTCTGCTTGGTTTGGCTTCAAGAGCCCCAAATTCAGAAGGGAAGACAGCTTTAGATACATCTTTTGTCTCATTAAATAATGCTGCATCCATCTCCTTCTTTCCGGTTGATCTGCTCGTGTTCGTGCTACCGGACCTCGCCATTTCCAGTTCCATTTCTAGTTTTTGCTTTTCATTGTGGAGATTGGAAATCTGATTGAGCAACTCCAACTCAACCTGGGATTTGTCAGCCATCAAATCCGTCAATTCTGTCTTCATGCTAACAACGACAGCTTCAGATGAGGTCTTGATCATATCGATCTGACGATTCAATATTTCCACGGATTTTTCGTACGCCGAAAGGCGATCTTTCAATGCGATAACAAGATCAGAATCAGCAGTCGTCTGATTCTGTGTGCCGGCCGTCTCTTCGCAACCATCTCTTGTCTCGACGTGACCTGCAGGTAGCAGGATCTCTTGAACATCGTGGTACAACTCTGTCATGCGGTCTTCTGCTGTCTCCTTCTCGCGTCGGATAGAATCCAATTCCAGACGCAACCAGTAACTTTCTTTGCCATGCTTGACATGGGCTTCGTTCAATTCGAGCTGCAGCTTTTTGATTTCTTCCTCTTGTACATTGTGTGCCCTTTGCAGTAACTGATATTGCTCGTCAACGTCATCATCGTCGTCGTCGACCGCGTCCGTGCTTTCCACGATATCTCCGATCATCGATTGACTCGTAATGCTATCCGCGTAGCTCGGAAGCTCAGCTTCGTCGCCACCGACATTCATCGCTGTCATTATTGTGCTCAGATTCTAAATGTTTGTCTGTTGCAACAATCGAATGGCGTGTTATGTATTTGTGAGATTGTTTGCTTTTATGCGTTGAAACACAACCGAGCGTGAAAGGCGTCAGCTTCAGTTTGCCAATATGAAAAATGGATCACGTGGGATCCATCTGTCTCGCTCTCGGTAAATTTCACACCTATTTTTTATGATTAAATTCTGTACTATTGCATCGGACCTTTTTTATCTTGGAATGGTATCAATAACTTTTGTAAATTAATTACTACTCGCATTATTTATAGGTAGTACCAAGTACCAACACGTAGGATCCCTTCGGGTTTCACAACGTCCACAACGGCCTACCGCTTAAATTTAACGATTGCTGTTTGCTCCAGGCTCCAGGTTCAGCATCCATTTTCTATTTCGTTCAAAACCTTGACACCGCCGCAGAGGCAGGACCTCAACGATAGAATTGATTAACTCATCCATTGTGTGGGGTGGGCTGTGTCCGTATCATGTCGCTTCAAATATTGCATAACATCTGCATACTTGCGACATTCTTTGGGAATGGCATTGGGATGAAGCATGTGGGGGGCCAGGTTCTGGCATTCTTCCTTGCTTAATTTCTTAGAATTTGTGTCGCCTGTACGCAATACAATTTCAAACCAGAGGCGCCGGATAGAACGAGGAGAGAGGGAAACATCGTAAGTAAACAAGAACAATAAACAAGAAATTTCAGCACAGGGCACAGGGCACAGGCGCCACAACGCATCATGGGAGGTAAGGCGCTAACAAATCACTTACTCAAATACTCTTCCTGAGAACGGCAAGCGAGTTGTTACCGGCAGTGTTAGATTTTGTGGAAGTGACTTCAATCATTAAAGTTTTTGTTCTCATTCTGAAACGTACCATCACCAGATCATTCTCGTTCATCTCGGACCAACGTCGCGCGAGATTTATAGCGTTTGCGTGGAGAGTAACTTTGTCTTCTTTCATGGCTTGATTTGCTTGAATCTTGAATTGTACAGATTGGATTTTTTATTTCGATAATTTAAGTTTCAGTTGCCTTTTGAGATATTTTTTGTGATGACAAAGATGAATAATTCTTTGCCTCCACGGTTCTGGTTGTCACAGAAAAAATAGCAAAGATGGCATCTTGTAGTATCTCGTAGGATTTGTACCGAGAATGATATGGGGTTCTCATTGTCTTGACGAATAGTAGTAGTATAATACGGTAGCTAGTAGTAGGGGACGTCAAGTTAAACAGTCAAAAGCTGTTCGCGTTCCATTTATTTTTAGTTGTTTGCCGTGCTCAAATTCATAGAATTTCTCGGAACGACGATGGATGACATCCGTGAATCAAGTTTCCGGGTTTTTGACTTCACCACAAGCTTTCACAGGCCGGGTGTCCCTGCTCATAGAAGCTACAGCTTGCACGTTACAAAATTGAGTAATACTCAACGCATTACAACTCATCTGAATCTGAACTCCGTGTACACTAAAACAGACCAGACCCTGTGCAACACACATTAATAATAAACTATTCTGGTAGAAGTTTTGGTTCAAAGACGCACCGCTGAGTTTTCGATACACATTTATGAGATTTAACCCTCCAGGGACTTCACACGAGCTTGCAACCTTTGAATGATATTGCGTGTAGCTTGCTGCTCCTTCTCTCGTTTCCGTTCAAGCTCACTCAATTGGTCTTGCAATGCGATTACAGCATTTGTTTCTGCTGCTGCCGCTGTCTGAGCTTGCTGAACTCTCAATTCTGCCACTGTATGTTCCAGATGAGCCTTTTGTTTCATCGTCTGGTGGACATCCGTTTGCATCTGAAGCAATGCCTGGCGCTGCTGCTGCATACGTTCGTGAAGAACGTCAAACCGACGAGATTCTTGTTTCAAAAGTGCAAGGATCGCCGCCATGTCTACGGGAGCGAGTGATGCTGGCAGAGCCATGGTGGCAGTATTGATAGTTAGCGTCTTGGACTTTTTGCCAAAGGAGAATAATTTCCTCTGCTTCTTCTTGTTGTTGGTAGCCTCTTGCTGCTGTTGCTGAACAATCGACTGAAGTTCCAAAACTTGGGCCTGACTGGCCTGTAAGGCGTCTTGCTGCTGGACTGCAAGACCCTCCAATTTCGACACTGTCTCTTGCAATCGTTGCATTTCCTTTTCCACAACATCCTTTTCTATCATGGCCTGTTGGGTTTCCAAACCCGAAGCTTCAAGCTTCGAGCGTAGCTCGTTCTCTCGCAGTTCTGCCGCGGCTTGTTGCAATCGTAATTTGGCGTGAAATTTCATTAGAGGACCTCCCATTGTCGGCGTTTCACCGCTCTCTTCATCCTCGCAAATAGTTTCGAGAGGGATGCCAGCTTTCTCCAATTGCTTTTGCAAATAATCCGCTCGCCGTTCAACTGCTTCCAACTTGACCTTCCAGTCAACCTTTTGCTGTTCTTGAGCGACCCGTACTTCTTGGTAGTGATGACTGAGGCTTTCCAAATCGGTCAACAACTGAGCCATCATTTGCTTGGCTTTCTTGCCAACGTTGCGGTCTTCTTTGGGCGACGATTTACTCGTCAATTCCTTTAATTCCAGCAGTGCTTCCTGACTATCTGCCATTCGTTGAGCGGCATACTGTGTATAATGGAGATCATGGGTCTCGGCCTCATGTTGATAGGCAACCATTTGCCGCAAAGTTGTCTCCCAACGCTCTTGCAACAGCGAAATGTGAATCGTCTTGCGACGGACCTCCTCTTTGAGCTGAGCCACGCGGGAGCTTTCTTGATCCACCGAGGTATACGCACTGGTGGAGACCGGAGCTGCCTTGACGCTCTCCTCAGCATCTACCTCTTCTTGCTGCTCCTCCAGTTGATTTTGTCGTTCAGCCTGCAGCTGTTCCAAAGCATCTTGCAACTTTTGTTTTTCTGCTTCTGTTTTCTTGACATCTTCTTCCAATGTCTTGACCAACTTCAGCAAGATGACTTCCGAAGGCGCTTTCGCATCATCACTAGTACTAGCAGTTGAGGAAGAAGTGAAAGTATACATGTGGGTCGAATGCAAGAGATCATTAATTCTGGCTTCCTGTTCTCTCATGCGTTGGCGGACTCCCCGCGTATCGACACTGATCGCTGTGACTGGAGGCGCAAACGATGCGACCGACGCTGTCATGTGACTTTCATCGGCAGTGGAGGCGGTGTCATCAGACACTGTACCTCCACGTTGCTTGAAAACCTCGGGTTGGGGTTTCGCCATGAACGGCGAAGGCAAAGTATTCTCCTCTTGCACAGGCGTACTTGCGGTTGCGGCCGTGATCGGCGGTGTGGTTAATGCTGTCATGCTTACAATATGCTCAGAGCTCAGAGTGACAATTTGCTGTGGTATGGCAGGTTAAGTTGAATTGTAAGGGGTACACTACTGCTAGAGTAGTTCGTTGGAGTTGGTTTCAAGTTTCAAGTGTTGGAGAAGCGAAGGTGCGCCTGGAGATCCTTTTGCTTGTTTTCCACATGAACTTCTATGACTGATGTCGCAGGCGGGACATCCCATGATGACTGTACGGTAGTACCAGGTGGTACCATGGCTGGTAGCAGTAGTCTACGACAGTACTAGTACCCTATGCAATCTACTTCGCACCGTGTATTAATTATGCACGACCAAATCAGCCGCCAATTTTGTCGGGCGGCGTTCTATTTTATTTTACGGGGTTTTACAACTCATCTTTTAGTTGCACATTACAGTATTTCGTAGTACAAACAAAAGAGGTAGCTTTAGTTCAGTCAATTGCTCTTCAGTCGATGTATCCTTGATCCTTGACTAGTACCAATAATTATTGCGATTTCGCAGGAATTCAGGGCATTCCTGTGAAAACAACAACAGGTGTGATGCTTTGTTCCTTCGGAACGAGCACTTCATCACGCCCGAGCAACTTTGCTTTATTACTGAGTACTGGTAGTCAGTTTTCAATCTGTTGGTTTGACGTTTGACGGCACAACGCGAGTACTGTAACGTAAAAATGTTTCTCTCAGATGCGTCGTTCATGGCACTCCATAAAACAATATGAAATAATGCAATCCTCGAGCGTCTGATGCTGCGAGGTTAATAATCTTGCGACCCTGGCGAATATTTTTTTTGTCGGCAACTCGAGTTAACAGTGTTATTGCTGCCAAACATACCAGGATGATTTACTGCAATAAAAAATAATCGCAGTGTTAATTATATTTACGGGTTTTGACATCTTTAAGTTTGTTCGTGCTTTTTCTATCAAGTTCATTCATAATCTTTTCTGTCGTTGTCTTTCATTCGAGTATTTCTTTCTACTGTACGAATGGTCTGTCTCTTTGCATGGTATATTCAAATACTACAACATTGGCCTAAACACCTGCATTTGATCCGACGAAACAAGAAATTGACAGACGAAGAAGAAGAAGAAGAAGTACATTACAATGGATACCAGCCAAAGTCAACAACAACGACATTCGCCTCTCACAGAAGAGGAGTCCTCCTCCTCCTCCTCCTCCTCCTCCTCCTTGCAGAGCGATTTGGAGTCTCTAGTCCGGGTCCGTACTCGTCTTTCCAAAGCTCCAGACTCGGCTCTACCCAAAATCCTAACAGGACTCCTTCCGAAATTGTTGATGCGATTGGAACGGAATCACGTCTTGTCATTAAATAGTAGTAGTGGCAGCAGTAGCCGTAGTAGCAGCACAAGCAGAAGTGACACCAGCAAGCCTTTGGCTCACAACCCGACGGATCCATGTGTCCCTCCCATTTCGACGATGACGACGAAAACGATTGCCGCGAAGGATCAGCGAATGCTTATCGATAAAGCGCAGTATCAGCTGACTCAAATACTTGCACATGCCTTGGAACGGATACAAAATGGTCATCACACCATTCCTCATGGTGCACCTTGGGTGGATTCCCTGCTGCCCTTGTTAGTATGCCAAGATTCGTGCTGGGAAAGCTCAGTGGCCGCAACGTTTTTGTTAGCGATACTGCAGTGCTCACTTACTTGGTATGCTGACTTTAATCATGGACGTGTCGTTCATCAACAGGAAGACGACGAGGACGACGAATACGAACAGGAGCAGTCTCGGCAGGATATTTTATTGGTAGCATTGCCAAGCCTGTGTCGCTTTGTCCACACACTGCATTGCAAAATACAGCAAGAAGTGAGATCCAATACATTAGCTCCAAAATCAAAGACAGAAATATCCTCTTTTGTACCAGAGAGCTTGTTGTTGAATTACCGCAAAGCAAGTTGGTTATGCTTGGATGTTCTAGCCCTCAGTTGGGGGTTACCTGTGCTGCTGGATTGGGATAAAGATCATTTCGATGAGTACGCTTGGTCCACACCTTGTTGTAGTACTGCTACGGAAGCCTTTTTGGAGCACGGAGTCAGTCGTCGAAGTCAATCTTCAGAGACAAAGTTATTTTTTCTCGAGGAATCTGGCAGCTTTCAATTGTGGTTGGATCTGCTCTTGTTTTTTCCTCCAGAGAATTTACCAGCCCGAAATCAACGACGCGTCGTGAGGACGGCCGATGAGCTGCTGGTTGAGAATGCCACAGGCATGGCACCGGCAGGTATTGAGCGCATGAACTACCGCTGTAAAAAGGGACAGGCCTGGAATCTACGCTATTTGCGCGAGCTGAAATTGGCGTGTATGCACTCCGTGGTGGACCCACTACGTCTATTGCCTGATGCCGCCGCAAGTTTGGAAGACTTGTCTGAAAATTTGCCTTTGCTGCGGTCTTTGGTTCTTTGTATCTTGACTGCTTCTCCCGGATCCATGCACGGAAAGGTGGCCATAAAATTTACCAACAAAATTGGCATGCGCTTTGCAAAGAAACCAGGTCATGCGCAAATGCCATCTCCAGATGATCCCTGGTCATTCGGTAATACTTCATTGGTACTAGCCTGCACTTTATTGGTATTGATTCTAGGAGATGACGTTGCCTCCAAAGCATTACGAAAGCACGCAGCTGGGAGAAAAAAAATTGATGAGATTCTGGGTCCATGGCAGGGAGTTAGTGATAGCGACAATGATTCACCCAAGGCTTTTGCCCGGGCGGCCATGCCTGTCAGCGTCACGGAACACTGCATAGATTTTATATTGACGCGACTTGTGCCGATCGTAAATGAGAAAAAAGAAAGACTTGCTTCTCACCAAAAGCGTCATAAAAACGACGATGGTAGTAACGGAATGAAAACGGTCCCGTTGCTTCCAGTATTTGTGGATTTAGTTGATGCCCTATCAACTTCCAAAGGCACGTTTGGGTCCTACTGGGCAATTCAATGTTTGAGTAGCATTTACAGTCAGGTTTTGTACAAAGATCCACCCAACAATATATCAACTGACAACGCGAATATCGACGCGGCTAGCGACTGGCGGCAAACCTTCCAGACGACGTGCCTCCAAGTTGCTTTTCGTGTGCTGTCGCAAATAGGTGAGGTCGACGCTGAAACGATGATGTCTCTTGGTGAACTCCAACGGAATGATAGACGCGTCCAACATCAACCAGGTGGGGTGCCTGGGCCTTTTGGTACGAGACGGGATCTGAATGCTATGCTGGCGAGCCACCGAACATCCCAAAAGAAGCGACAACTTCGAGTTGATGGTGCTTTACGAGCTCGAAAGGAAGCATACCGAATAGTTACTGAGTTAGCGGAAAATGGAGCAGCCACTTTGGAGCTCTCTAAGTTTGACATGACAAACAATAGAAAGTCTTCTGTGGTGCTCGACATGCCGATTGTGCTGTTAAAGTGTGCAGCCGGCGAAGAGGAGTCGTGCATGGAACCATATGTCTCCAAGGCTTTGCAAGCCTGGTTAGGTACATACAAGGACGCTTTGCACACAAACGATCTTGCCTGGTTTCAGAAGCAGGTTGCAGCGCTCTTGCCATCCCTTTTGTGTGCCGTGTGCTCGGCGAGCAGTGTGGCAAGATTTGCTGCTGTCAAATGGGTCGCCGAACTCATATTATCATTAGATCCAGGTGTAGCCGTGCATGTCTGTGCATTTCTTGTAGATGATGTCGACTCCAATATTTCTGGTGCAGCCAAGAAAGCCTTGAAGTCTGTTCGGGAAAGCACACCAGCGGTCGTCGGTTCTCCAAGGCGGGTCCAGATCGATTTCTTGAACCTGACGAACGCCGACGACAAGTTGTCAATTCGACAGGATCTGGAATCGCGGGTTCAACAGACGGCAGTTCTTCTCGATATACCAATTAGTGCCGCACCAGTATTATTGGGAGACTTTGATTTTGATATCAACGCTGTACTTGGGAAGTGCGCGAATAACAAACGCGAAGCCCTGTCTTCAAGTGGAATATCGAGTCGCTGCAGCAGTAAAGACACCGTTATGATGGAAAGTGGCAGAGAAGATGTGCACTCAACCTTGACTTGTGGAATATGCTATGATGATGTGGGAGAAAGCGAGCAACACAAATTGTTCTGCGGTCACATTTTTTGCCTTTCGTGCTGGCACGCTTACGTGTGCTGCGTTTTGGACGAGCGTCCCGCGGTAGCCACTGCTGTTCTTTCCATTCGATGCCCAGAGCAAGATTGCAACGAAAGGGTCACCAGTGAAGACGTTGCAATCATAGCACCAGAACGGCTAGAACAATGGGATGCTGTTGAAGAAGCGTCGTTCGTTAAGCGCAGTAAGGACTATTCGAACTGTCCAGGAGCTGACTGCAAAGCAGTGGCCCATCTTATATCAATGCAAGATGTATCAATGCAAGATTCAAACGTCGTTCATATCCCCGAGGCCCGTTGCAACCTTTGTAGCACAATGTTTTGTTTTTCGTGCGGGAGTAATCCCCACGAACCGGCGAAATGCACCGACTTTGCCGAATGGAATTGTATCTTTGGTTCGTCACAATTCTGGGTGAAGAAAAACTCGAAACCTTGTCCAAGCTGCAGTGTTCCAATCGAAAAGAACCAAGGATGCAATCATATTCGATGTTCACTTTGTCAATACGATTTTTGCTGGCTTTGTCTGGGGCATTTGCGAGCTCACTTGGAACCTCACATCTGCAATCGGTACGAGGCTCACGAGTCTGCTGAAAACGACGAAGAGCGCCGTGCCCTCTTCTTTACAGACCGCTTCAAAGCCCACGATGACGCTGAGGTATTTGCAAGAACCGAGCTCAAATCATTTCAAGAAAAACTAGAAAAACTTTCAGCAGAATCTCTTTGGTTTGCATCGGACGAAGACTTGGACAGCATGCTCAAAGGCGGGCGGACGCTTGTTAAAGCTCGCAATTTTCTCAAGAATTCGTATGTGGCAGCTTGGGCGATGCGGACCGATCTAGAACACCGTGATATATTTGAGAGCCACCAGGCCAATTTGGAATTATTTACGGAGAAGCTTAGTCAACTCTTGCTGACTAAAGTCCACCAACTCTATGCCGAGCAAGGGGCTCGGGCGATAGATATGCACTTTAGAGCAATAGTCTTTAGTACGACATCTCTGGAACAGTACATGTCCAGGATTATCAATTTTATTGACCAGAACTAAACCAATTTTAAAACTTATTTGTCGTACATTACGTAAAGATCGTTTTGGTTTTCTTTTCTTTCTTTTTTGGCAGTGAAGCAGGGATCCTTCGAATCAGTTTCTCAATTTACATTTATTTTAGAAAATGAATTAGGTAGGTTATGATGTTTCTTTGTGTACGGTCTTGACAACATCATCAACGTCGGCTAAACTGACTGTTTCGCCGCGTTCCAGCTTTTTTTCCAATTCAATCAACTTGCCAATACCTTTAATCATAATATTGATCCATTGGACTTCCGTTCGTCCCAATCGTTCGGCATTGGCAATGTCAAAGATACCTGTATACCGCTGGTCCGTTTCAGCATAGTCAGACCTAGCTTCTAGATGAAGTCGATTCAGTATTTGTTGGAAGAATTTCGGGTGCTGACGTCCCAACCTCACCAACTTGACAGACATACTCGCCCGAAGACCGGTGCCAATATTGGTTGGAGAACACGTCAAAAATCCCAATTTAGGGTCCACAGAAAAAGTGTAGCCTCGTTCCAGCAAACTCAATTCCATCTGTCGAATCGCATCCGAAAGGCAGGTGAAGACAGACTGCACATCGCCACCCTTGTTGAGACTTGTGATCCAAACATGATCGTCATAGTTGAACCACATTGAAATGTTGGGTGGCCTCACTTCCCATTCTTCAACATTGGTGGAAGGTGCTGGACGGGTTTTGTCGTTGAAATCCGACAGTCGTGCCTGAGGATTCCAGTGACTGGTACAGTAAATGCCTCGTCCATCAGGCCAGTCCCATCCTAATCCGGCTGCCAGTTTAAACTCGTCGGGATCGAAAAAACACAATCTCCTGGCCATGTAACCTTCGTGTTGAGTATTGGTCATGGCATGAATGGACAAATACGCTCCACCGTGGAGTGGCTGAAAATCTTCCCTCACAATGGTTTTGAAAAGGCGCTCCAGCCTTCTTCGATCGGCTCGTTTAATTTTTGGACAAAAAGCAAATCCTTCAATATTTCGAGACAACCTCATGCGAGTGTACAAAATGTAATCGCCTTCTGGATCCAATTGCGTATCAATAATTTGGTCAGGATTAAGATTGGTGGTGTGTCGTTTCAATTTGGTGGACATTCGTCTCCCGGACAGCCCGCTACTACTAGAGGGGGCACGTTGATGTTGTTGCTTCTGGGGGCCTGAAAATAAGCTCTTTCCTCGTTGCGAAAGTCCTCTATCCGAATCCAAAATAACACCGTGATATTCTTCAATGATAGGAATTAGGAGAGGCGCGAAAACTTTGTAGCATTCGGCATCACCGGCATATATCCCTGCGACACCTCGAGGTGGATTGGCACCAAACGGCAACATCGTTGCCGATTGAATCATATCTTCCAGTGTCGTTTCGTGTGTGGGAGTTTTTAAATCTTTTAATTGCTTCCAGAGTTGGGGTGTAAGAAATTTCGGTAGCTGTGCGTTAGGACCGTGCCTAGAAAAATTGGGATAATCGTCAGCTTCGACAGTTTCTTCTTTGGCTGGAGCTTCACATTGTGTCATGAAAGTTGCAGTGTAACTCTGATATCTCGATGGCGACAATTCTGCACTGCAATCGTCATCTTTATCTTCCCAATCAAGCCTTTGCCCAGATAGTAGTAATAAGAGTGCAGAACTTCCACCTGCAGCTGCTGCAGCTGTCAACCAAAAGGGTGCTTGGCGCTGAGCTCGCCTCCAAAAGATTCGTTGGCTGCCAATCATCCTATCCTCTATCCTGCGCAGCACACACTTCGAAAACTACAGCAGTAATATTTTTAAGTGATTGTTTAACCTCGCAAAAGTACTTCTTATCCTGGCTCAATAATGAACAACTCAAATTAACTTATCCACGGCCTTAAACTGTATTACGCTACTAGTAGAGACCTAGTCGGGAATATTTATTTCAAATAACAATACAGTATTTTATTTTGGTCTGGGTCAAAATAATCTCGACCCAGGTTGACCACTGCACAAAACCTGACAAAATCATAACACGTCTTATTTGTTAGTACCTGGTAAGACTACTAGAGAGTAGTTCCTGGAGTGGGTTTTTCGATTGCCTACGAGCATTGTACCTGTTATTAGCGTCAGCATGGTAGCAGGCTTTTAAACTACTAGTACTGAAAGGTCTGCCAAATCAGAAAATCACTATTGTAACCCTAATTTAAACTTCTTTTTGATTCAACAGGAATTCAACACACATTCAACACAATTCAAGAACATCATTCAACATCCTCATTCAACATCATTCAACCCAAATTCAACCCATATTCAACACATATTCAACCCATATTCAACACATATTCAACATGTATTCAACACATGAAATTCAACATGACTCACTGGTAGCTACATGCACACTAGGAGTACTATGTAGAAACTTCATTCATGATGATCAAAAGTCAATAGCTAGTACGAGATTAGAATTCAACATGGATTCAACACGGATTCAACAGGAATTCAACACAAATTCAACATCATTCAACATGAATTCAACACAGGACTCAAATTTTCAACATCATTCAACACGTACCAGGTATTCAACATGAATTTAACACAGGACTCAAATTTAACAGCAGTAGTTGTTACGGTTACTCATCAAGGACGGTACCATAGCTCTGTAGTGATGATCCTGGATAGGATTCGTGTATGCCCGGGTGGATAATTTGTGTTGCCTCGTCCCAAACTCAATCTACTCCTACTTGATTTATGAGCACCTGCTGATACTACTGCTACTAGCTAGCTCACTACTGTACTTAGCTAGTAGCAGTAGCCTAGCTAGCTAGCACGTTATTAATACTGCATAGGAGTACAGTATGATAGTAGGAAGAATACTATCAATTGTTTTGCTATTAAACCTACTACTAGCTAGTCTAGCATCGAGTGGGCGATTGTGATGCTACTAAGTGGCATGCATGGGGTATGAATTATGAATACCAGCCACTACTGATAGCTACTACTCTAGCTAGTAGACTACTCCGAGTAGTAGACTACTAGTAGTAGTAGTACTAGCTAGTACTGTACTACAGTACAGTTACTACCAGGTACGGTAATTTCAAAATTTACAGCGCATATTTTTTTTTGTCTTCTCTACCCAGTGGTCACCTGCTGCAATCAAGTACCTGGTAGACTACTACTACCGGTAAGAATACTGTCGGTAGTACAGTGGTTTAATTAAATCAAATACTTCCGGGTGGAGGGATATTTCCAATGACATTTTTCGTTGCACTGAGGAAAAATACCTTAAAAATATCAAATTATTACATCAATCAACTTATCCGCAGAATACGAGCACCGATTGATTCTCAATTTTACTGGATGAATAGTAAAAAGACAAATTCCATCCTTCCTTCATGCCCGTTCACGAGTTTTATGCCGATGGTTCGCCTCGACCGTTATTTCGTGGCTGGTTGCATGGTCTGGCCACTCTCATCAGTGTGCCTTGGGTTGTTTCGTCTCACCTGGCCGAACAGATTCCTGCTCCCGCATTGCCAGGGATTGTTGCCATTTGCGCAACACTCGCGCTGTCCAGTCTGGTGCACTTGGTACCTTGGAAATCCAAAACGATGCTTGAAATCTTTGTGAGGCTGGACAAATCGGGAATCCTGGCGATTTGTGGCATTTCCTTTTGGAGTCCCCAGTTCTTGGAGAGTTCTGTCTGCAAGACCAGCCCAGAAATTGCTCTCCTAACAAACGTTATTCCTTTATCCATATCGGTGCTGGGGGTCTGGTGTGGATGTGGTCCCATTGTTTTTGTGGGTTGTCTCGGGGTCATAGTCGAAACGCTCTGGTTTTACGGAACTCAGGTAGAAGACACCATTTTCTTTCACTATTCTGTCATTTGCATTGTGCTCTACGGCATTTCCTTGACGCTGTACGTCCTGCAAATTGGTGGACACCGTCGATACTGGGGATATCATGAGTGGATGCATCTTTTGGTGGTTTGTGCATTTTCGGTGAACGCTCGAGGTCTTTGGTTGATGAGCCATTTTACCGATGAACATTGTAAAGGTGAAAATTATTCTGGTATCAACAAGGATGCTACGACTCTGGCTACGGCAGAAGGCAGATATGGAATGCATGGTGAAGATCTATAATCACCATCGGTTTCTGGTAATCATAAAAAGGCGGGAGGTTCCTCAGGAGAGGACTTCCTGATGTTGCCGTAAAATTGTGACGAATGCATACTTACGATATATATATATACATACATATATATATAAATACATATATATATATATAATATATATATTATATATATATATGTATGTATGTATATGTATATATATACCAGATCTGCAAATACACATTGAACTCCACCGAAACGAAATTGTCGTATGCCATTTTGTTGCACTCGACACGAATTCCGCGCCGTTGCGATTACAATTACTAAACTGAGCCTTTCTCGATACTAAACAAGAATTCCTGTTGACTGTGTAGATTCCATTCATTGGCACACAGTAGACACAATCGTTGCCAACCGGGAGCGAAGCCCAAGTTGCTACACGTAGCGTACAGGAACAAGAAGCGGGTTTTATATTTACTCAAGGTTCTATCAACGACTCAGCCTGAATTGTGTCGTGTACGAATGAGCGCAGGTGCTGTCGTTGTGGATTTTTGTAAATAGTTCCAGTGGCAAGATGCACCGAGAATGCGCGGAACGAGCACAGATGTACAACGCTGAAAGTTCATCCAGTGTCAAGTCCGTCGACGTGGACTTCGCCAATTCCCGTAACTTCGTTTTTACTGATACTCGTAGGGGACTGTTCCAGGTAGTGAGTAAGCAACATTAAGAGCCTACTTCTCTCGCTGTCGTTCTCTTGCTTTGAGTATACTTCTTTCGTGTTCCCCTTTTCTACGACTATTTAATAGCTACTTGACTTAGTCTCTAGGGAAAAGTAGAGTAGAATTGTGTCGTTCAGAATTAGAGTTAGGGTTAGGGTTTCAGGAACTTATCCCTAGCCTTTTCCCAGTGAAAACTTTTCTTGCCAGATTTTAATTAATTAGGGACGGAACATCAACCTCGACCTGTTTCCTGTTTCCTGTTGCAGCACCTGGTGAGTATCTGGTGTATCTTTCGGCCACAAGTCCTCAAGCGCCACAGATAGAAGTCTTAATGCTTGTACGAAAATCATACTACTTGCGCCTGAAATCAAACCTTGTCATGACGTCCCTTAGTATTCAATTACAAACATTCATAATGCATGGTCATCGCGATGGAGTTGATTCTTTGGTGACTGCGTCGGTAGGTAGTCAATGTTCAAATCATCGAATTGACGTGGAAAATGGATACTGCATCATCCCAAAGGATAGTTGTGACAGCAATACCGGTATTGGCACGGATGATACCGCACATGGTGAAGAAGAAGAAGAACAACAACAACTCGAACAGGGCGATGATCTACACTGCCAGAATAAGATGAATGATGCGACAGCGACGACTCAATTCACTACGAGCAGCGACGAAAGAAGGCAGCGTTGTCAGGTCAGTGGACGTTTCAAAGCATTGCTCTTTTTAGGGTGTTTGTGTGCCGTGACATCAACCCTTTTAGATTGTTTGGAGAAAACACCACCGAGGCATGTGCAACGCCGTATCTACGACGAGTTGTATTCCAATGCCAACACCAATCACGCTTTGGATGACGAGGATAACAACAGATCTACTATTATTTTGTCAAATAAGGGAAATACCGTAATGCTAGGGCTAGTGGAAGATGATGACGATGAAGCAACAAAGACAGACATAGGACACAGCAGAGGCAAGTTATGAAGCAGCTTTCGTCGTATCTGGAACTGAAGGAGAGCTCATGCAGGTCTGGAATATACATGTGAATGCGCACACTGCTGGAAAATCGCTTATAGCCTGAAGAAATATAACTCAAATCAAATTAATAGTCATTGCTTTGTTTTGTTTTGCCAAATCTACCAATTTACATGCTCAAAATACAGTAGCTATTTGGGCTGCATATTTTTTCATAATGCTTTTAAATTACTCGAGTATTTCATTAGGCAGTCTTAGTTATCTTAAAACTAAGGAAATGGAGATCGGTCGGCTCTTTCCTAATTGATTTTGGTCTCCACATTAATTACTATCGCTCTAAAAAGCATGATGCGTTGAGGTGATCACAAAGTTACCTTGAGAGGAACTCCCTTTTGACTTTCGACCACCGTGACACAGCACACAGCACCATCAGCACTACCAACATCAAAGGAAAGGCAGTGATAAGATCCACCCTTCTACTGAAGTCTACCATCGACGAGATAAAGGTGCGGTAGCACATATCCATCCGTCAACATACTGAGTGGTCATGGCACCTATACGCCACTCCAAGCATGGTGCGTCAGCTCGCAATCGAGTTAAACCCGCAGTGGCCGCACAGGCTGATGTCAGACGTCAACCAGCACCGAGAAGTCGTACTCGTGGTGGATCTCAAGCAACTAGCGTTACTTCGAGACCAATATTAGATGATGAGACAAATGCTGACGAAACCTTCATGACATCGACGACGGATTATCTGAACGGAGGAAAGGAGGCACGAAGCCGCAACTTGCAAGGTTCTTTTGATTCCGAAGGTAGCTCCAATTCACCAGTGGGACGCAGGTTCAAACGTTTCGATAATTTTGGCCTGGCAGCAGCTCGAGAGCGAAAGCGACAAAACGAACGTGAATGGGAACAGGATCGAAAAAGCAGGAATGCCAGAGGTGGTAAACCCCAGACAACTTCTAACTACGCCCAAGGGGATGATCGTTACCTTTTAGAAATGATGGATTCACCCAAAAGGTCTCAGAGTAGCCAACAATTAGGAAATAGGAATTTCCTCCACGATCCTACCGGGCGCATGGGCTACGATTCCGACACGACAAGTACGAAAGCCAGACGCAGTGACAAGTAGAGTGCAAGTCGACGATCCCTGCTGGAGGAGACCACAGAAGGAATGGAAGCGACCTATGCTGACTCTACCGTCCACGACGACAGGGCTGGTCGCAATTCTGCTGCGAGTTATGGGACGTCATTTATGGCGGACTCGGCGTGCAAGATTAAGATGACTAAAATGGAAAAGATCAAACAACTCCAAGAAAAAAATGTAAAATACAAGGTGGAGTACAAGAAAACATACTTGGAAAAGAAGGAATACAAAAAGAAATACGAGGACAAAAAAATGGAGGTAGCCAGCCTTAACTCGGAAATTGAATCCTACATGAGAGAAACAGCTCTTTTGAAGCAGCATTTATCTGTATTGACATCAGATATGGATCATGCCGAGGGAGCCAATCGAAGCGACATGTCTCTGGCGACTAAGCTGCAAAAAGAGCTCCAACTTACCCGAGCGGACCTCAAGGCAGCACTAGGCCGTCTTGCCGACCGAAAGATGGAGTCGACCAAGCTGAACGAAAAGATCGCCCAAAAAGACGAGCAAATTGAATCCCTCACACTCGAAGTTTCTACTTTGATTCAACAAATACAGAATTATCAGGCTCAGGCTACGGTCCAAGATATGGCTTCGACAGGCTCTGTAAGTTCCCATACAGGTCCTTCGCCACCTCCAAGCGAGCAAATGAAAGAGCTTCAAAATGAAAATGATGCACTCAAAGCTGAGCTTGACGTCACTTTAACTCGTGCCGCTGACATGGTCAAGAATCGTGAGCATACCATTGAATTGTTAAGGAAAGAAAACTTCGAGCTAAAGGAACTTATGAATATTAGAGACATAGATGACGATCGTTCAACAGCCTCGGAAAAAATCAGGGCCAAAGAAAACGCCATAGATGCCTTGCGAAAAGAAATTGATGCTCTCAAAGAAGTGTGTGAAATGGGCGAGCAAGAACGAGTAGAACTGAAAGATGTGATCAAATTACGCAATGCGGAAATGAGACATCTCCAAGGAGAAATTGATGGCCTGAAAAAGATGGTCAAGCGAGCCGAAAGAGATGTGCAAACAGCTGAGGAAGAGGTGCTCGACCGCGAGCAAACTATTGCTGGTCTACGGGAAAAAGTTTCAAATTTGGAAAATCAGAAGTTGGGCGCTGAATATGAAATTGAAAAAGTTTCATCGGCTGTTGAGAGCCACGAAGAGCAGATGCGACGCCTCGAAGAAGAGCTCAAGAGTCTAAAACAGGAGAAAAGAGATTCTGCTAAAGACTTAGATGAGGCACGGGAGGCGCTGGAGGAAAATGAGAAGGAAATCAAGGCACTCTTTAGAGAAAACGAGAACCTGAGGGCAGAAATGTTGGAACAAAAGGAAGAGCTTGAGGAACGACGTAAACGTGTATCTCTAGAGCTTGAAGAATTGAAAATTACAGAGCAAACGCTGAACGAAGAAGCCAGAGCTGCTTCAAAGAAAATCAAAGCTCGAGATGAAGCCATCGAGGATCTGCTGAAAGAAATTGAAGTCCTCAAGAATTCTCGCAACCACAAAGACACCAACTACTCTAAGCAAATAGAGAAGCAGGAAGCCAGAATAAAAGAACTGATAGTCGAAGTAGAAGATCTAAAGGAACAGGTGCTACACCGGGATCAAGATCTAAAGCAAACCAAAAACATGGTGAACGACCGCGAGGTAGCGATTCAGGATTTGCTGGGAGATATTGACGCCTTGAGGGCCAAGGGAACAGAAGGTGAGAATGAGATTGCTGATCGCATGGAGAAGCTCAGAGACGAAATCAATGAACACGTGGAACAAATTGAAAGACTCCAGAACGAGCAAGATAACATGACTGTACGGCTGGACGAGACAGAAAACAAACTTGCCGCTAAAACAGACAGTCTGCGAGAGCGGGAGGAAGAAGTAGAAGCATTGCTGTCGGAAATTTCGGAAATGAGGGAACATCACAGACATAAAATGCAAGAAAGATACTCGAGAGACCATGCCGTAGAGGCTACCGAGAAACTCCAGCAGGAATTATCCAATACCCAAGAACTACTCAAGAGCAAAGACGAGGAGCTTCGAAAGCTGGTCCAAGAAAATATGCATTTAAAGGACAAACTTGACAACATGGAACAGGCTGTCGCCGTTAAAGATGGCGATGGCGATGCCGATGCCGATGCCGATGCCGATGCCGATGCCGATGCCGATGAACAAGACGAAAATGACACTGAAAACGGCGAGACCCGATCTTATTTGGTGGCCCAGCACGAAGTCTTGGAAGAAGAAATTCAACAACTCAACGACCAAGTGAACGACTTGCAAGAGGAGATTGACGAAATGCACCGCCGGAATGCCATTTTGAACGAAGAAGTTGAAGATTGGCAACACCGCGGTGAAAATTTTGAGCTGGAAATTCAGAAATTAAAAGACAAGATTGAAGAGTACGAAGACCTGACGGATGACGGTGGTGCGCCTGGTATACACGGCTACGATGGGGACATGGATGGGCACTCGACGGGCGAAATGGGTGATAAGCAAGCTGAATTTCTCGAAAAGGCAATGTCAGAACGCCTGCGTAGAAAGGGCGGCGATGGCAACGGCAAGGGTGTTTGGGGCCTCATTTTCAACAAGAGCGAAGACGAGAATCTGACGGACGAACAAAAACGCATCAAGGAACTAGAAGCCATTAAAGATGCACAGGCCGTGGAAATTCAAAAAATAAAGAGTGATTTGGTCAAGTTGACGACAAACTCGAGAACTCAGGAATACACGACAAGGAAGAGGATAGAAGAACTGGAGCTGGAGAACGATGCTTATAAGGCTAAGGTTCAGATTCTTTTGAAGCGTCTTTCCGAAACACAAGGTGTGCCATTTGGTGACGACAATGAAAGTGTCGAAGAAAAGAAATTGGAAGAACCTTGAGCGTCAGGCAGCTAAAGGGGATTATGCATTCTCAAATAACAAACGAAAGATTGTGAAAATCTTAAAACATAGCTATCCGAGTAATTTAGCAAGCTAGTACCGTAGAAGTAGAATCTGTGAAGTATTCCAACATTTATATTCTGTGATTCACATAGTTTGTTTGCAAGGTTGAGCTACAGCAAAATCTTGTACTTTTCCTTGGAACAGACATGTTGAAGTGAAACCTTTCCATCGTATGCCACGTACAAGTACAACCACGCGTCGGCGGCACCCCACGCAGCGCCGTAGACACTGTCGGAGGCTTCGTGTCGTGCCACTCGCACGTTTGGAGCCGATGTTTGCGAGGCATAGTCATCGCTGGGCAGCAGAGGAGCACTGGAGATGGTAGACATGCGCCACAAGTTCACAATCGCATCCGTACCGGTACTCAAGACGAGCTGATCGTGAAAGGGATTGTACTGAACGCTCCAGGCATAATGAGAGTGTCCACCACGCGTCGTCATGATGGGACGTTTGGTAGTGCGCATGTCCCAATAGCGAATGAGTCCATCGAGTCCTGACGTAACCATTGTGTAGGGTTTGTTGGGATTGTAGTCCATGGCCGTGACACCGTAGCGATGAGCACGAGGAATGGTACCCGCCAAGGCACTGTCCGTATCGTGACTTCGCAGATCGAAACATCGGATGCTGGTGTCCCAACTGACCGTAACATTCGTCGCTTGATGAGGATCAAAAGTTACCCGGGGACGTGCCATGACAGGAACAGTCAGATCTGCTGCTGCTGTAGTGTTAGTGGCTAGCGTCCTGGTGGATTCCGCCATTCCGAGGGACAAGTCCCACTGTGTAATGGTTCCCCGATCATTCAACGTGACGACATTTCCGTGCATAGCTGCGGCGCCGACGACATCTTCTTCGGGTGTACTTCGCCATTTGGCATCCAATATGTTGGCATTGTCATCTGTTTCCAGAGTCGCCTTGGCCTCGAGTGTGTCGCGGCCGCGATTGTTGCTGCTGCTGCTGCTGCTCCTCGTACTGGCATTGCCGACACCATTCTCGGCGAGACTGCTCGCGATGCTGCTGTCATTGTACAAATACTCATCTCGACCGTTGGTTTCCGAATCAGCGGTGCTGCTGTGAGTATTCCACTCGTTGTTCATTTCCATAATGGACGGTGGAATCTTGTACAGCGTGGCCTTAGCAGAAGTAGTAGCAGAAGAACTATTAGTTTGGTTGGATGATGCAGCGGGAACCGTCAAGACCAGAGTGCGATCGGTGGGACTAGTACAGACGTGTTGAATCGCTCCTGTAGGATGATCCAATGAAGCATCGATACCGAGAACATTGACATCGGAATGGTACCGCAGGATGTGAAGCTGATTGCCACCGCCGTCATTGTTGTTGTAGTTGTTGTTGTAGTTGCTGTGGTGTTGAGCAACAACTGAGCTTGCGCCAACCAAGAAACGAGATTCTACCCTGTCAGCCAACACGGAAGCAACGGCCCGGCACGGTGCATTCAGAGAGACTTCAGCAGATTGATTGGAAAACATAATGATTGGTTGGTTGATCGGCTATTGAAAGTGTTTGTTATGCTGTTTTGTTGTTTGTGCTGCTTGCACTCAGTTTTGTAGTAGTGCTTATGTCCACATAACGCTAACCCTAAACTTCCTCAACCAGCTCGTTTGTGCTTTTTTCGTTTCATCATCGTGACTACTACTACTAGTAGTAGTACAACATTAGCTAGCTGCTACTACTCGAGTACTGCGCTGTACTAGCTAGCTAGTAGCTAGCTAGTAGCTACTCTAGCTAGCTACTACTACTACTTAGTAGTAGTAGTAGTAGTCTACTACTAGCTAGCTACTAGCTACTAGTAGAGTACTCTAGTAGCTAGCTACTAGCTAGTAGTAGCTACTACTACTACTAGTAGTAGCTACTAGTAGTAGAGCTAGCTAGTAGTAGTAGCTAGCTAGTAGTAGCTAGCTAGTAGTCGTCTACTACTACTACTAGCTACTAGCTAGTAGCTCTAGAGTAGCTAGTAGAGTACTAGCTAGCTAGTACTAGTACTAGCTAGCTAGTAGTCTACTCTACTACTCTACTAGCTAGAGTGATAGTAGCTAGTAGTAGTAGAAAGCTAGTAGTAGTACTCTAGTAGCTAGTAGTGTCCATTTCCATGTCTACTAGAGCTACCATAGTAGTCTACAAGTCAACAACAACTTTTCATTCTAGTAGTTTAGTAGTGTACTATTTGTACTCAACAATACCATTTGACTAGAGCCCCTCTCTAACGTTGCTTATTTTATTTGCACGATCGACGGCACTTGTTGAAGGACTGCATGAGAGAACTAGCTAGAAATCTATCTACCCCGATTTCAGCAAAATCAGCATTATTCTTGATCCCTTGATGAAAGTACCAAATACCATACATCAATCATCAATACCAAAAATTTCACGTACAACCTGCTCCAATCAATCGACTGCAGGTTGGTAGGTAGGTGACAACAAGTACAGTATTGACACCCAAACAGCACATGGCCAAACAACAACAGTCGGCTCAACAGGTCCAACGGGGTATGCAGTTGCTAAGTGCGTATTTTGCTACCTATTTTGCCATTGCATTTGTATATCCCTTTGTGGCAAACGAACCGCTTTTGAAAACACTCTCCTGTCTATCAACAAACAAGATGAAGAAGAAACAAGACAAGAAAGAAAATACTCAGGACGTAGATTAATCATTCCATCTTTCTCGCACAAACACTTGCGAAAGAGATTTGGAATAGATTCAGCAAGAAACAAAGAACAAAACTGACTACAAAGAATCGACGCATTTCTTTGGCGAAAATGTGGTCGTCGCAGCAGAAATCATGGCTTCGGTTGAATTGGGCAATATGAATTTTTGCCAAGTAAAAGTGGAATGAACAGCCAAGAGGTTTGTGTCTGCAGACAAATATAACAATAGTAATACTTTTCATACATTTGGTCCCGACGGGGAGTACGCAGCCGAAGAGGAGATGATGGTGTTGGGTAAAGGATAAGAAACTGACAAAGGACAGATCCCCTGGGCTGACATCGCGCAGTCAAAACCGTAGCAGTGAAAGCAAGTGAAAGGAAGGGTGACTTGGCCTACCGCTTTGCTTCCATTTCTTACAGACTACAGACGATGGTGTCACAGGAGTCTCCTAGAAACTATGCTCAATTCTAGATTTTGCTATTCCGAAATTGTGACATTCTTTTTTATTCGTGTTCTGATGTTCCGTCACATTGCGGACGAGCAGCTATCTAGCTTCTGTCAATACAAATATTGGCAGGAGACCGCAATCAAGAGATGGATCCTCCTCCTCATCATCATCATCATAGTCTTCTTCTATTTCAGCTCCTCCTTTGGCATTTACAGCTAAGTCCAGAGCGTTCTGCAGCAAGAGTGTGAAATTATCCAATGAGTCTTGTCGGATAGGTTTTCGAGGCATCGAGAGAATTCGATCATGCTTCAGCTTGTTGCGAACATTATGACCGATGTTACCACACAAGTGTTGTTTGGGCAAACATGAAGGATGAATATTACTATCACAGTCACTGCTAGTAGAAGCGGAAGCAGTTGTGGCAAGACAACCGTGGCCGCTTTCGTTCAATGTGGCCGCAAGATTACGAATGCTGCCGGTGAGTTGTTTCATGCTCATCTGCCGTGATGCTTTTTTCGCATTCATCAAGGCGGCTTTACTTCGAATGCCTCTATTGAGTTCGCGCACCGACGGTTGTCTAGTTACCATTTTAGCATTGAAAAAGGACGGGGAAGGAGTACTGTCGTTATGTTTGGGCTTGTCGTCCACGTTGCTGGGGAGGTTTGTTTGCAAGTCAGATTCGTCCTTCGCACTGCTCGATTCCTCATCTACCTGCTTTGCTGCCAAAGCATCGGCAATTCCCATACACCGAGCAAAAATACGAGACGCGCGAGAGTAACGCCGTGATCCATTTCGCAGCTTCTCGAGGTATTCGTCTTGAGTCAATCCTTTCTCTAAGGACTCTTGCAACTGACTTCCATCGACTGCAATGCTACTTCGTCTTGGCGCTTGCGGTTGTATTTTAGCTTTGCGATGAAATCTGCGTTGTCGGATCAGTACAGCCTCTAATACATCTTCTCGTGCCTGATCTCGTTCGTCCTTATGTTGGGGACTCAGATACCGTTCGAGGCCACGTGCATGTTCATCGTCTGGTACATCGAGGACAAAGCAATTGAGATTATCCTGGCAGTGATCGAGAGGATCGGTAAAAGTCCCTATGAGAAAGTCTCCGAAGCCTTTGTATGACAGCTTAGAGGCATCTGCGCGGGCCCTTCTTCTGGGATCCACACGAGAAGGGCGCATTCCTACGGAAGAATCTCTGGATGGTTGGCTTTCGATAACTCGTACGCTTGCGAGTTAATCAGCCTTCATGGACTGTACTTAGAAGAACAAGGAACACGATCTGCAGCAGGTTCTGTATTTATAAGAGGCAATGGCAGTTTGAGCGAGCCACTCGCCAATGGACTTATGGATTGCTCATAATGTGGAACAGGTTCATTTTACCAAAACTAGGCTCACAATTTACCATAAAAATAATAAAATAATAA
>Ga0100402_1001205_pt1 | contig 29907 bp, 15 predicted proteins | sample CryGeyme20150102_FD_80419 | JGI IMG/M metagenome (GOLD analysis project Ga0100402, IMG submission 80419) | Groundwater microbial communities from Crystal Geyser aquifers in Utah, USA - Crystal Geyser metaG 2015-0102 | ecosystem: Environmental > Aquatic > Deep subsurface > Groundwater | place...
CATAGACATGCCAATCAGCTCACTCTCTGTACTGGACAGTGCAATCTCGGTCTGGAGCTGTGACTGCCATACAACTGGTGTTCCCGCATACATGATGACATATCGCTGGATGCATGCAATTTCACAATTGTCACTACGGCAGCACTGGCTAGGATGTTAATGAGAAATTCGACGCTTACATTTCTCGAGCTGACACCGAAACAGAAGATAGAGGACAGGCTGCTCTTTCAAATTGCAGAGGCACTCGAGGAGAATTCAAGCTTGTACCACTTTGCTTTGGACGGAGAATTCGGGCCGTCGACACAACCGGCGCAGGATGCCTTTGAAAGGATGCTCGAGGTTAATTTTTCCTTGGAGAGCTTTCGCCTTTTTACTTGTGAAGTACAAAACACGCCCGAGTTCCAAATGTACTTGAGACTGAACAGGGTTGGTCGCAAGCTCCTCCTGAATCCCAAAGGCAGCCCCACGCGACGCGATTGGACGGATGTCATGGGTCGCGTTAGCGACAATCTAGACTGTCTCTTTTACTTACTCTCTGTCAATCCATTTATCTGTCATGTAACCGAAGAGCTGCGGTACCAGAACCACCAGATTCTGATATCACGACGGGGTAATAAGCGTCGTCGGTTGAACGACGATACTGTTAAACAAAGGTCGGAGACAAACAGTTCCAGCGTAAACAGTTCTTTGTCGTCGTCAGAGATCTCATCCAGTCCAGCTCAGTCAGCGGAAGATTGCGAGGAGTCGTCCTCAACCGATTCTTTCGAGAAGAAAGGTCGAAAAAAGCGATCTGCGTGTAAGCAAGACTGCATTGTATTTTTTCGTCAAAAAACTTTGGTTCGCTCACAAGATTTTTCCCCCTTCTCTTTAATGCTCCCACAGCTGCTGATGCCCATCGAATTTCAAATTCGGAAAGCTCTAATGCCAAAGAAGACCAGAATTCGAGCCCGTCAAATCAGAATTCAATTTCTATCGAAACAGCCCGTTTGATTTCTCCCAACCATAATCAAATTGCATCACTTCTTGCCGGTTTGATGGGGACCGGACGGAATTTGCAAGAATCCAGCACGAGTTTGCCTGGAGTTGGAGCTGGTGAAGGAGTGGATCTGTTTATTGCTGCCTTACAAGCCCTAACACAGAATCCACAGGAAGAACCGCAGCAACAAGTAGAGCATCAGTTCCAACTAGCTGCAAGCGCCCAGCTTTCGCTCTTGCAGCAGTTGCAAGAACTACAGATTCAATTACAACGACAGCAGCAGCAGACTCGTACTCAAACTCAGCTCCAACAACAGATTGTCAACGCTGGAAAATCTAGTCAAGCGAGCGCTGTAGCGTCCATGGCAATACAATTTCTACTTTCGCAAATAATGCAACAACAAGGACAACAGCAGGCACCTTCAGTTCAATCCGGGACGGCAGCACCCATAAATCAATTGCATCAGTTACTGAATAATCCATGTTTGGCTACCTACCTCTCTCAAACGCAAGGAAACCATAGCTATCAGCAGCAAAAACGTCAATGCGTCCAACTACAACAGCCTCAGACTACACAGAATCAAAACAGTGATGGTCGAGCTGCTGCTCCACCGTCCTCCACGTTCGAATTGCCAATGCAGAGTAGTTCAGCCGCAAATGCCCTTCCGCTGTACATGCCGCGAGACAAGGAGTGCTTGTCAAGTTATCAGTGTTTCTTGCGACAGCAAATGGAACTATTTGAAGCCGGCGAAGAAGACGTCAAGTCGACCATGCCAGGCCGGAACAAGGCAATTGTGCTTGGTCAAGTTGGTATTCGTTGTCGACACTGTGCTCCCCTTCCTGCTCGCTATCGCGGAACAGGAGCTACGTATTATCCGGCCAAGCTTGATCGATTGTACCAGGCAGCCCAGAACATGGCTCAGACACATTTTACAAAGCATTGTCGACACATCCCTCAAAATGTCGTGAATGACCTGGCAGTGTTGTTGCACGGATCCAAGTCGTCGTCTGGTGCCGGTAAGAAATATTGGAGTGACGGCGCGAGAATGCTTGGTGCTTACGAAGACGACGAAATCCTGCGACTGGACAAAAGTAGGGCACGAGCACCCTGATGTACCATTGTTGACTGTTGCCACTAACTTTGTGCTGGGTCTGATAAGTTTTTCATGCATGTAGTTGTCTCGGAGATGTCGATGACAGAATGCATACATCCATTCGTCTGCAATGTAAAGGGCCTTTCATAGTCCATATTATACGCTGCTGTGCAGAATTTAGGTTTGTCTCGGCACCGTCAATCAATACTGCAGACTGATGAGTGCTGACATTTATTTCATCAAACTGCGCGAGGAAGCCTCGTCGCTTTAACCCCCGCCGGCTCGTCATTCATTCGTACACTGCTGACAACACATTAAAACTTTTGGAAATGGTTACAGTAGACTACTATCTGAACAGGTGTTTTATACTGTAGTCGATTGAAATAACACTTAAAAAGGAATCTTCCGCGGTGGAGAAACGACAGAGCCAGAGGTTCAAAAAAAAGTGTAAGCTTTTGCTCCTCCGGAAGCGCTGCGATATCCTAACATAATTGTCCGTGCCGTAAAATTAATTTTGGATAGTTTGGGGTCGCATAAACATTCTCGCAGACGAAACTCAGCACCAAGCTATTGCGGTCCGAGTGCTCCTTTTACCGGACAGACACACTCATGATTTTGCCCTTCTGATCCAGCCAAAGGCGATGTGAGACAACGAGACCAGAGCAGGGCATCACCTGCAATGACCCAAATGTCCCATCCCGTCTCCCACTGAGGAAACAGGAACAAATTGGGAGTATTCGGAGACAGTGATTCCCACTTTGGGGAGGAAGATCCACATGCCAGGTTGCCGAAGCCAAGGCATGACTTGTAGCCCAGCGTTAAATCCCTACCTAACAAGGAAGGGCCTAGACCTGGATCCAGCAATTGAAAGGATCAAAATACCAAAAAGGAGCAGAAAATTTTGCTATAAATTTGCCATTTTGTGGAATATGATAGCAACTTTACATACCTAAAATAGTATGTATTCACTCGACATAACACTCCTTTAACCCTATCTTCAAATGAGCTGGTAATAAAAAAATGATTACAATGTTCACGGCACGCTTTGAGTTGGCGATAATCACAAAATGCGTTTCTTCTCCTTCATCACGCTTTAATTTATTATTCTCGCGAAATATTTCGAACAAAAGTTTATCAAAAACAGCTCGAAACAATAGATATACGATGATTTCCTTCGCGAATGGTTCTGGCAAACAAGAGGCTCTTCGCAGCGAAATTGAATTCGCGGCTCTGTTGAAAGATGTACGAAAGTCCAGTTTGGCTATCCTAAATTCCACGGCATCTCACAGTGCGCGGAAGAAGCGCTGCCGTAAGGATGTTATCCCCGAACGCGGTCTGTCGGCGATGCCAGGCAATAACGAAAAGAGAGCTTGCTGGAGTCGCCGCAGTGTCTCTCCTACCTTTTTGAATTTAATTCCACCTTCAGCGACAGCACTTGACGATAATGTACCTGAATTTACTTTTGGCAAAGAGTATTATTCCTCCATCTCGCTTCCTACGCTTTCCAAGGATGTATCGTGTGGTTGCCAAGCAGGCAGTAACGCTTTTGATGTCTTCTCTTCCTACCACTGTCCTTGCAAGAAAAGTAGAACTTCCTCTGCTGCAACCAAGAAGAGCCACCGAGGTGCCAGTGCCTTGCTTTAATTTCCTATACTTTACCAGGATAAATCGAACCAATTTCGGAAAATTTCATTAAATTTAGCAGGAACTTAAAAGGGAAATCCACAAGTTACTTCACATAGCCATGTATTAAGTGCTTGTAACTCTGGTAATGGTAAGAATTGAATTGACTGACTGCCCGCCTAAATCTAAAAATCACGTTATGATAACTTGGAGTGGAACGCATATGGCTCTTTACCAAGTCCTTATCAAAGTTGGCAATAAGTCTTGCTGGTCCTAATATAATTATCGAGTGACAAATACGAAGTAGCTCAACTCGTAACATTATATGAAGAATGAAATTATAGCATACTTGCAACCTTCTTCTCGAACTACAAACACTTTTTCAAATTACAAACGAATACATGCATGCAGCGCACGCCTTTATCATTAGGCATCGAAATTCAATGCTGCGAGACTAAAATTGTAATTATTCCTACTTTCCTCGCTTTCGTTTGCCACCACTGCTGTTGCCGCCACCACCTCCCTTGCTGCCACCGGACCGTGCCAGTGCCTGCTGTGCAATCTTGACCACCTTGGCACTACCCATACCTTTCATATCTGCAGCGCCGTGCTTACCGCGATGCTTGTTGGCGTGCGTGGATTTCTTTTTTGATGGCATATTGCCTTTGAGTTTCAAAAGATACTTGTCGACATTGGCCGCGTATTCTTGGTCGGTATCCCGTGCCTTGATCTTTTGAGCATGAGTCCGCTTCTTTCGCAACGCGGCTCGTTGTTGTTTTTCGTATTCATCGTCACTGTCGGGCAGAATAGAAGAAGTCGTGACCACCACATCACCACCCCATTGTTGATGGGTAACGTCATCGTCGAAGTGCATGGTTTGGCTCTTGGAAGATTTTGTATTCTCCAATGATTTTATTTGTTTGTCGGAATCATCAGGTTTTTGTTTCTCTTTTGTACTTTTTGTTTCCTCCTCGTCCCCATGTGTACTATCATCCTCCTTATCGCTGCCTAGATTACTGGTAGTAACGACATCGTCATTATCTTTTGCATCATCCGAGTCTTCCTCATCTTGATCCATCTTGAGCAAACCCCGAGCTTCCAGTGCTGCTTGTGTTACTTGCTCTTTCAGTCGTTCCGCTTCTTCGACTCGTTCCTTTTCGGCCTCTCGCAGATCCTTGCGTTGTTCCAACTTGGCCTTCCGATCCTTTAATTTTTGCATAGCCAGTCCGTAGGCACGACGTTGCTGCTTGCGGGCCGAAAATCCCGTCAAATATTCTCGACGTGCTTCCGGATCAAAAACAATTTCCTTCACGCGACCTCGCTTCCGAAAGGTCGCATCTTGATTGACAGCTTTCGACGCATTTTGTTTCTTTATGTGAGGCAATTTCGTCGTCTTCGTCTTGTTCTTCTTCTTCGCCTTGTGTTTATCACTGGTAGAATTTCTGCGTTTGGCTTTGTTCTTGCTGGATTTTTTTACGTCATGGGACTGCTTGTTTCTGGGCTTGCTGCTCTGCTCGTTGCTGGACTTGCTGCTGCCTCCATCGCTAGCTGCGTTTGATGGCGCCATTAATGATAACTCAATCTTTTGATGTATAGTTTATGTTATCGCACTTGGTCGCAACTTGGAGGAGGATGTGACTTTGGATGTTATAGTAGTTTTAGTAGTCTATTAGCTACTAACCAGCTCTAGCTAGCTAGCTGGTACAGCAGTAGACTAGTAGTAGTCGCCGTGGAAGTGGTGAACGAGATGATTCTTGTGTTTGCGGACAACAACTGAATCGCGAGAGATTGAATGGAGCCGGAACTCGTGACAAGTCTGTATTCGTTCGCGTTCGAAAGAGAATGTGCAAATTGGCCGCACATGAGATTTTTTTCTCTGAACTTTGAAGTAAAACTTTTACTCTAAAGTAGTACGAGTAGTTGTACGCCATGGCAATGCTAAAAAAATATACTCGTAGAGTAAAATATTGTACGTCGATCATTTGTTTCTATCGTTCATGACAATAACAGGTCCTTTCGTCCAAGAATAGAATCAAGGAATTTAATTTAATTTGACATTTACGTTTAGGGCACGGCTATAAATGATGGCACGTACCTAGACATTGGCAAAAGTAAGTTCCCGTCCTCGTGCCACGGTTGTTTCTTGAACAGTCGTCGCCGCCTGGCACAGAAAGTCGAGCACAAAGAAAGTGGAGAGAAAGGGGTTCGAGGAGGAATACCCCTCGTGTTTGTAGTGGACCGTTTTCTGCTAAACATCTGATGTTCGTGCTGCACGGGAATTATCGTGGGCTCGACTACTGGGTGTGTAGAGTGTGCTTCATCATAAGTAAACTCAAGATTTCCTACATTGCTAAACTGGAGTGTGATTCATCATAATGTGAGTTTGTGATGAAGTTCAGTAGTGAAAGAGTAAGTTCCGATGATGGCCAATTGGTGGGGAATATATTATTATCTTCTTTTCTCTGCTCTAGGCACTGCTGTTGCTCTTACTCCGCGTTGTCGTCGGTGGAAGGGATCGACATCGACATTGTGGTCTGGGCTATCCTGCGTAGTACCATCCAGTGCTTGATATTGGAAAAAAAAAACAGAAATTAAAAAAATTTAGTCGTACTTTTCAGCTTTAAAACCCGTTGAATTAAATTGAAGATACCACGATTAAGATCTTCGCTTATCGTGATTCATTGAAATCGTAAAACACCACGTATTATCGTTATTATTTGTTTCTGATTTTTCACTCGTGGTGCGCAGAACGAACAGCTCCTCGCCGTTCCTGCAATACTGCATATTGCATGCACGCTTACGGTACCAGCAGGTACGACTCTCGAATTGTCGAAGCTTTCTCATAACAAAAAAGTAAACCGAATCCTTTAAACCAAACTGCTCGACAAAAGCTGGGACAAGACAGCTCATAAATTTTACACATCTCTACTTTACTGTTCAACATCAATTTCAATTAAAGCCTGCACAAAACAACATGTATCCTGTGAACCTCCATGGGACGGATACTGTGATGGAAGAAGGTGCTGCTCCCTCTACTATTATTAGCAGTCCTGAAACTCCTCCTGAAAATAAAAATAATGAAACCGACGATTTTGACGTGATGGAAGAAGTCTCCATCAAGGAAGATAACCTTGATAAAGACTACGCGGATAAGACGGGCGTTTCTTCATCGTCTCACAACATGGAAGGAGAAAATATCGACGATGTCCACGTCGAACCAACGTTTTTTTCAGACGAAAAGGGTAATCTCAAATTTGTCAATGCAGTCGTCAGGTATCCCTGCACTATCTTCTGGGGCATCATGATCGCGTGCCTTGTCCTGACCCTTCTCTTGATTGTCATCATCTCTCGCGATGGTAATCCCTTTTCGTTGGGAACCGAAATGGACGTTGACGACGTACGTTCCATTCAGTTCGATTCCCTCCGATTAGCCCAAGAAGAAGTTGTGGACATTCGAGAAAAGGCGGCCGGGGCAATGTCGATTCCTCGACAATCGGAAGAAGCCGACTTTACCTATTGGGTATTTGAAGGACAGCAACCGGAGGGTGTCTTTGGTTCCGTCGAAGCCATTGAAGCCATGAAGGAAGCCTTTGATCTGTTCATGGACGATGCTCAGTTCGATCAGTACTGTTTGCTGAAGTATCCCGCTAAAAATGGCAATGCCACCAATGGAACCTCGACCGAACCCTACTGCGATGTTCCTATTTCGCCCTTGACATTCTATTATGCGTCCGAGTGGGATTCCGACAAGGTTGCTGCCACTATTGAACAACTCAAGATTCCTGGAAACATAGAAACCTTCAACGACCTAGCATTGTGCTATACGAGCGGATTATTTTGCGAAGAGCTCGCTGCTCAAGATATCAGCGAAGAAGATATTGCCTTTGCCATCGAGTTGGGAGCCAACTTGACCGATATTACCAGCAAATGGGACATGAGTGGAGAGTTGGTCGAAAATATTACCCAGGTCACTGAACTGGCTGCATACTTGACAAAGGTCGACACGTTCAAGGGATTCGTGGATTTTGGATACGATACCGGATTCAGTGTGGACAATTTGGTCTCCAAGTACTCTCGTGGGCTCTTGCTGTGGGGAGGACCGCTCGACGATTCCAATCTGACTCCCGAAGAAAAAGAAGATCAAGAGGAAACAGAAGACGACGTGCGCAAAGATTATGTGACAGACACTTTCTTGGATGCCATGAATGATCTAGCCAAGAGCAGTACTCACAGGGAACTCAACTCTTACTACTTTATGGGAACCCTTTTACTGGACGTCTTGCTTGACATTGTTACCCAAGATGCCATGCTGGCCATTATCTCTCTGGTTTTTGTCTTTATCTGGCTGCGCGTTAACACTGGCTCGTGGTTCCTCTCTGCCGTGGGCATCTTTGAAATTATGTTTTCGATTCCAATCGCCTGGTTCTTCTTTTCTGTGGTCTTCCGCATCAAGTTCTTCGCCTTTTTGAACGCTCTCAGTATCTTTATTGTTGCTGCTATTGGAGCAGATGATATTTTCATCTTTATGGATGCCTACAAACAAAGCGCACACCGTCATCCCGAGAACCTTTCATCGCTGGAAACTCGCATGTCGTGGGTGTACCGTCGCACAGGGATCGCCATGGCAATTTCGTCCGCCACAACATGTGCCGCGTTCTTGTGTACCCTCATTACCCCGCTGGTCACCATCCAGTCTTTCGGTATCTTCGCTGCCTTTGTCATTTTGATCGACTATTTCCTTGTCATGACTCTCTTTTGTACGGCCGTTGTTATTTATCATGATCGTTTTGAAGATCGCAGCTGTTTTGGCTGTTGTTTCACCGACTGCTCCAAAACAAACCCGACTCCAACGCGAGCAGCTCAAGAGATTCTACAGTCTGGTAGTGACGAATACACGGGCGATCGCGTAAGCAATTTCTTCCGCACCAAGGTGGCAGGGTTTATTCTGGTCCCAATAAATCGTGTCATTCTGGCGGTCTTCTTCCTCTCCTGGCTGGGTGTGGCTATTTGGCAAACAACACAAATCGAAGCGGTCAAGGAGGCTGAACAGTTCCTCGACGAGGATCACCCTCTCCAAAAATCGATTACGATTTTGAACAATGAATTTCCTACTGCTGACGACGATGTTCCACTCAAAGTTTACTACGCATGGGGCATTGGAGAAGTGGATCGATCCAGTGTTAACCTTCTTTTGGATCCCGAAAATTTTGGTGACTCCGTCTTTTTGGAATCCTTCAATTTTAACGAGCAGTGCCAGACCGAGCTCGTTAATGCATGCGAAAAACTCAAGACAGATCCTGCATACGAAGGTCTCATCAAGCGCAAGGGCGGTGTAGGAGAAGTCTATTGTTTCATGGAAGAATTGGCAGCCTATAATGTCAGGGGAAACCTCGATGATTGCGAGTATGTAACACAACTAGGCTGGCAAGAAGAGAATTGGCAGGTTTCACCCGACAACCTAAGGTCGGTAATGGAAGGTTTTTTGCAAGAAAGAAGCTGCGTTGAATCATCCGAAACGATATCTGGTTATTACACCAACGAGATTGGTTGGGATGGTACATCGATGCGTTATGCTGCCATTGCGGTCGGAAGCGAAGTTCTAGATCCATTTTCACAAGTACCCGAATCTGAAACTCGTAGGGAGTACGACCAATTCGTTGCTCTTGCTGCAGAACTCGATAAAAACATATCTCAAGCCTGCGGTGTTGGAGAGGTTATTATGACGGACTTGGACGAGAAATTCATTTTTATGAACAATCAATCCATTTACGTTCAAACTGCCGTGCAAGCTGCCATTCTGGGAGTTGTAATTGCGTTTACCGTTCTCTTGTTCGCAACCCGAGTCTTGCACATTGCATTTTTTGCTTCTCTCAGCATTATGTCTGTTTTGGTAAGCGTGACGGGAACGATGGTCATGATGGGATGGGAACTTGGGAGTATTGAGTCGATTTTGATTGGAATTATTGCCGGTTTTAGCGTGGACTACGTTGTTCATTTGGCTCATGCCTACGAAGTAGCTGAAGGAGATACTGCTGCGCGTTTGAGGTCCGCCTTTGGTGACATGGGTATATCGGTGATGAACGGAATGATTACGAGCATTGGGGCCAGTATTCCGCTTTTCCTTTGTCAACTTCAATTCTTTGCCAAGTTTGGTACATTTTTGTGCTTCACGATCATGTTTTCGTGGCTCTTTGCCAACTTTGCCTTTACAAGTGTCTTGGCTACCTTCAAGATCCCCATTAAGAAGTCAGAAGGGTGTTTCGGATTCCGACTCTAGTAGTGACCTGACAGCGCGGGCAGTTCCTTCCTTCTTTGTTTATTAATATTTTGAATGATGTACAAAAGCATCTTACATCACTGCAGGTATGCGTACATAGTTATTTGCAGGTACTAGAGTAGCAAGTAAAGTGCTCCAGAGCAGATTGGGAGCTACGGTAGAGTAGACTACAAGCTAGTAGAGTAGAGTAGCTACTACTCCGTAGCTAGCAGTACTAGTAGCAGAGAGTACTAGCTACTCTCTCTAGCTAGCTAGTAGGTAGCTACTACTAGCTACTAGTAGTCTACTACTACTAGCTAGATAGTAGTAGACTACCGTTGAACGATAGAGTATCTTGTATGGTGAGTCCCTTTGGGGATTCAAAAGTGCGCGTCGATGGCTCCTACCGTACTGGTAGACCAGTAGATCTAGCTACTCCGGAGTAGTTTTTTAAATAATCTCCACGTCAACTTTGAGGTATCTTTGGTACTTCACTTAATTAGAGTTATGGATTCGTACAAGGTGAGTGAAAAGAATTAGGCTAGTCTACTACTACTACTAGCTAGAGTAGTAGTAGTTGTAGTAGTAGGAGTAGTAGCAAGCGCAGTAGGCGCGGATGTGGCAGCGGCAGGGAAGGGCGAGGATGATGCAAGCAGAGAGCACGATCGAAGAGAACTACAGAGTAATAAATTCCGTGATAAAAAACGAAAGGTCACACTGTCATTAATTAAAGCTTATTCCGATACTCGTCGGAAGACGAAAGAAACATAAAGGACAGACGTATTGGACGGTCTTCTTGCTAGAGTACGTATCTCTTCCACACAATTTTGATAAGTTAGAGTGTTGTTATCAGCAAAATACTGTAGCATCCTGGCAACTCAAAAAAGCAAGGATCCTAATACCAGGTACATCATTATTGTCATCAAGAAGAGAGTTGCAGTGTTGGAATAGTAGGGACACGATCGAGACTTTCTTCAATACTTTTTCTTGCTTCCTTTCATCGGGTTGAAAATCATGACAGAACATCATGAACACAAAAAAATGTCATCAGCAAGACGGCTACCTGCACTTCCAAGTAAAGACTTAGGGAACCAACGAAAAAGGCGGCGGCGGCGGCGGCTACAGATACCCAGGGAAGTTACCATTGCTTCTACTCTGATTGCAGCTTACGTTACCTGCTACCGTGGTCCAGTCTCCAATAGTTTTTGGGTAGCTCATGCATTTAATTCCGGTCTGCTAGAACAGACAAACAGTCGATCCATCTCTTCATTCTCCAGAAGAACCACCACTAGATTGTTTGCAACAATTGAAAACACTACTCAACGATCAGGATTTTCCTCGGATCAAGAAGAGGATCTTGATGAGGATGACCTCCATCATTATTATTACACTTGGAATTCCAATTCTTATTCCAAAGACATTCAATCAGCACAAAGGGCTGCTGTAGTAGAAGAATTGAATATTGCCAGCAGTACTAGACCTACTAGTACCAAGACTAGTAGTACTCTGTCTACTACAGCCACCCCACGTCGAGAAATGAAGCCTTTTTTTGCCGAGAAGCAGACCTCTGCCTTGTCTACCATGCCAGATGATACTGTTAATCTTATTATGAACGGTCCAGCAAGGAGCACGAAGAATGGATCATGGAATGGATATGCTGTACATACCCACAACCCACTACCACCTGTCTTTGTTTCCGAGACCAATTCTACGACGGATTCTCACAATACCACTACTACTACTATTACAACACGAAGCAAACGACAACGTTGGCTTTCATCTGCGCGAAACGTTTGGGACCGTCTTTCATCACCGTTGCGGTTGGTTCGAAGATTTCGCGATGACGTTCGACTGTATCGATCTATGTCGGGAACCGCTCTAAAATCCTTAACGACCGAAGACCTTCTCTCCCCCAACAACAACAACAACAACAGCAACAACAACACGGAAAGCCAAAAAATGGACAAGAAACGATCGAAAGAAGAAGCCCTCGTGGCACGTATGAGTCGCAAAAAGAAGAAGCAATTATCGAATTTGTTAAAAAATGTCAATCAGCGCAATACGAAATCCATGGCAGGGATAACGGCACGGACCCTAACAGGACTATTATCGGCCTTGGCCGAAGAATCGGAAGATGTGAGTGTTCAAATGCATGCCCTGGAAGATACACCCATCTGGCGCAAGGAAATTGATCATCTTTCGATCGAATTTACACGACTAGGTTTCAAACCCTTGTACATGGGTGGTCCCGATCAACAATTACCGGAGGATAAAAATGAAACTGCCACGAAGAAGAAGAAAAAGGCTCAGACGCAGACAAGCAAGGAAAACAACCATAAGGCAAGGAATAAACTAGCCAACAGAAGCGAAGTAAAGTCTTCGTGGAAGAAACAGGAGGTGACGATGTTGAAGCCGAGAATCAAACCTGGCCAAATATCAGCTGCGAGTGTACCAGCAAACAGCAACAGCAACAACAAAAATTACGAAGATGATGCCGATGATTGTCCTGTTGAGTTTGTCAGGGGCAGAATGGCTGCTGTTTCTTGCGCGGATTCTGCGTTTGAAGCCATCGATGTGGACAATAGCGGCGCTCTGGATAAAGATGAAATTGCTGATGCACTTGTCTTGGCTGCTACCTCTGCGTCCAGTCTAGCCATGAGCAGTTCCGACGAAAGTCCCAATAAGCTTAAACCGATGACGGGTAAGGAGGATCGAAAAGTAATCGAGAAATTAGCAAAACAGCTTGTGGATTTGTACGATACCAATGATGATGGTGTGATCGACCGAGAAGAGTATCAGTCCATGGTGGAAGACATGGCAGCACTGAGACGCGTCCAGTTGGAGCAGGAACAAAAGGAAGCAGAAAAACAAGAACAAGATGCCAGCGACGGCGATAGTTGGTGGTCGTCAGCGGTTAACACTGTTATGAAGGTTGGTGGCATGAATGCTAATTCCAACAAGAACGACGAGAACCTCGACGAGACTCTTGTGGAACAATTGCAGAAAAGAGATACCATTGATAGCACTAATGCAGCTGTAGCAGATGATCTGCTCAGTATGACAGAGTCGGCAATGGACAAATCTCAGGCGAGCAAGGGAAAAATTGAGCTGGAGGACCTTAAGATTGATTTGAGACGACTGATCTTTGGTGCAATTCCCATAGTCAAGCACATCACTCCGGGAGGCCCCCTGTTTTTGGAACCGTTCAAAGCGACAGTGACATGCTCTTTCAGTGCAGAGGATATTATGCAGTCAACTCTCTTGGATAGGGGTCTACGCCAATTGGTTAGTTTCGCCTTGCGCGTACGAGTCAGGGGTGTCCGTGATCTCATGGACGGTGCCGTTTTTTATGGGCGCAACTGGAAACGAGACAGTGTCAAGGCACCCCTGGTTGAGTGTACGGAGATTATCAGTGTTGAAATCGATGACAAAGACAGGGCTATCATTACAGGAAGAGCCAAGGTACGAGCAGCTGAAGACGCGCCTGTCATCGATCAAAGCTTCAAGCTCCGTACAAGAGTTGCTACTCCCCGAAATGGCAGAGCCATCAAGTTGTCGCAACCTGAGATCGCGATCGTTCTGGAGTGTCCCCTAAAAGTGGAACAGGCCATCAACGCAACCTTTGCAAAGCTTGGCTTCAAACCACCCCGCAAACCTGACCCAATTTACGAATACATGCCTATTCATTCCCCCTTTAACAAAGACGACACCATCGGCGGCTACTACATGGGAGAAGACAATCAGATTAAATCCCTAGAAATCAAAGACAAGCATTTAAGGATTCAAATGGAGACGATCTTGCGACCCGGAAAGTTTTTGGGCAGCCATTACCTTGCCTTTACGGTCCCCCAAAGAGCCATTATAATTACGGTTGACCGTGTCAAGGAGGGTATTCGGGCTGCTCGGCAACGCAAAAGATTGCTGAAAGCAGAAAAACTGGCCCGTGCCGCCGAAACAGATCGAATGGCCCGTGATGCCCAAGACGCTTTGAATTTGAATGGGTTGGAAAACAAGAGTTTGCCCGGTATTGTCGCAGTATCCCAAAGAGCAAGTGGAGCAGAAAATGAAGGCTACGACGAAGACGACGAAGAAGAAGAACAAAATGAGGACGACGAGGGAAAGATAGGTGGCAAGGATTCTGGAAAGGGCTTTGTTTCTCGTTTTGTAGACGGCTATTTGCAAGCCGGGTCCGCAGCGGAGAAGAAAGCCAAGCTTGCACATTCCATTTCGGATTGGTTTGGTCGCCAGTCATCGACTGATTTCACCAGTGTCGATTCGGATGCCACTTTGGAAAACAACAAACGAAGACCGGAAGACGCAGTGGTAAACATTGTCGAAGATATTGCGTTCGGAACTCTTCCTGAGGACGGCTTACAATAAAACAGACAAGCTAATGAAGTGACGACAATACTTTTGTCTATTATGAAAATCACTGTGTGTGTGCTTGGAGCGCACATGTGCAAACGCAAAAGCTAAAACATACATAGAAAAACAAACATTATAGAATTTTTGGTCCTCCTCTGTATTGTCACGCACACTGCGAGATGGTTTTGCTTTCTAAAGTCCTGCTTCCTTTTTTAAATGTTCCATCATATCATCAACGTCCGCTTCACTGTTTTTCGTGTAACTGCCTTCCGTAAAGAAGGGACCGGCAACATGTTTGGCCTGTGGTGTCCGATCCAAGTAGAAGGCACCCGATTGTAATTCATCGTACGGTGCACCCATGAGCCACGCCATACCCTCGGCACCTTGCCACGGATGACGCATGGGTTCCAACCACTTTTTATTATCACCAAAGGCATCATCGACGCCCGGTGTTGCCGTCCATCCGGGATGCGCTGTCATCCACTTGACACTGGGTTCCGTTTTCGTTAACCGGTCCGCTAACAAAACCTGTCCTCGCTTGGCGTAGGCGTACGCCAATGTACCATCAAATTTCTTTTCGGCATCGTCAAAGGTCCAGCTCGCCGTTTTCCAGTCGGGAAATTTCGTTGTCAGCATCCCACCGGACGTAACAAAGATGCATCGTGGATCCTTGGACTTTTGCAATTGTGGTAACAACAATTGTGATAATAAGTACGAACCACCCAACAAATGTGATGCCAACGTCACTTCGTGGCCCTCTGTGGTTGTTTGACGTGTACTAACGAGAGCACCGGCATTACAGACCAAACAATCGACACGTGTTTCTGATTGTTGTAATTCTTTCACCACGTTCCGTACTTGAGTGAATTCGCCAACATCGGCCAGTAATATCTTGATCTTGTTGGCATCTGCCTTGGTACTGGACAGAATATCTTGTCGTGCTTTTTCCGCTTTCTCCGTGGACCGACAAATCATGTACAGCGTTGCTCCCTTGGCAGCAGCATAGGTTGCCATTTCTTTGCCCAAACCACCATTCGCACCAGTAATAACAACCACTTTATCCTTCAAAGTGATCGTATCAGCATTATCTTGTCCCACACGAAGAAAGGGAGTATCTTGTACAGGATACTTGTACTTTTGAACATGTTTCAAATATCCTGGACTATTTTATTTATTTAATTATTTATTTATTTATTATGAGAGTGTGCAAATTCAAGCGAACAAGAAAAAGAAAGGGGGGGGGGGAAGGAAAATAAAAAATATCAGTGAGAATAAAAATATCATTATTTGAGGGTCAATAAAAAGAGAAAACATCAGTAATAAGAGGTGCTCTTTCTGAATGCGTGTGTGTGCGTGTAAAAAGAATCATAAGAAGCGAACAAACAAACAAACAACAATAATATACAGTTTCAATACAGTGATTTCGTACGCTGTAAAGTGTCGTTTTCCGTAGATAAACCACTGCGTGGTGGACATTGCTTGACCCATGGTGTTGTTTGTTTCTTTCTGGTGTATTCTGACTTTAACAAATTAGTATCATCAACTATTTCTACGACAGTTGTCTAGTGCTAGAGTAGAGAGTAGAGCTGGTATTGATGATTCCTTGACTGTTGCAGTAGCTACTGTGGCAGTAGCTTCTTGGGTACAAATAATAAACAATAATGAAGAAAACCAAACAAATAACTAAAAAGAAAAAAGAAATTACGGGAAGACGATGCCAGTGCGTGTTACAGTGCGTACTAGTACTGGAATCAAAAACTTGCAGACTACTCTACTAGACTACTAGACTACTACTAGACCCTACTAGTAGTAGTAGCTAAGTAGTAGTACTAGTAGTAGTTGTTGTTGACTCATTCTCACTCGACGAGCAAAGGTCCTTCTGGATTGTTCTCGAGGCCACGTACCTAGTACGAGACTTTTTTCCTACCTGGTAGTAGCAGGTAGAACTAGTAGTAGTACTACTAGTCTAGAATAGTAGTATTTGTTCCTTGGTGGTGCTCCAAAACAAGAATCAAATAATAATAATCAAAAACTAATACTGTAATTACACAATATTGTGAGCAAATGCATCTCATGCTGGCGTGTAAATATAAGGATAAAGATAATTTGAAGGTTGAAGTCCGATGCTTTCTCAAAATAAATCTTCCACAACAATTTCCTTGTTGGTTGTTTCTTCCCTTCCAGCAAACAACAACATCGTTCATCTTTGATTTTTTTTCACTGGCCACTAGTAGTAGTAGTATTACTCTATAGTAGCTAGAGTTATTTTGTTGAAGCAACATGACGTCCATGGCACGAACATCATCATCATCATCAGCAGCAGCAGCAGCAGCAACAACGACAACAGCAACAACGACAACAGCAACAAGAAGAAGAAAAAGTATTGCAAGACGTTACATTGTACAGCAGATGGCAATTATATTTTTACTGCTTTTCGTACAACGAGTTCAGGCATTTGCTCCATCATCATTATCGTGTCGTCTTTTATTTTCAGAAAAGACACGATTGGACAATTCTGGCATTATTTATTATGGACTTGCATCATCGTCATCATCATCAGAAGCAGAAGCAGAAGCAGAAACAGCAGAATTGAAATGGAATAACAATGATACGGATGATCCCATCATTATTGCCATGACGAGAGAAGAAGGAAAGAACGAAAAATTGCGTGCACAGCTTGTGAAACAACTTTTCAATCATCGTAACGATAATGACAATGGCAATGGCAATGACAACCATAACAACAGCATTCAAATTGTGGAACTTCCCTGTATTGCACATGCTCATGGTCCCGATTATGAACAATTGGAAAGCAAATTACGTGAAACAGCATGGGATTACGTCGTCGTAACATCACCGGAAGCAGCACGCATTTTGATATCGGTGTGGAAGCCATTACAAGACGCTGATGCTACTGCTGCTGACAGCAATGAATCAGTAATGGTACCACTACCCAAAATAGCAGTCGTTGGTAAGGCCACGGAAGACGTCCTAACAAATGCTGGTATTGCCGTAGATTTTTGTCCATCGAAAGCAACCGCCAAGGTGCTCGTACAGGAACTACCAGCTCGTACTGCTAGTACTGCTACTGCTAGTACTGCTACCGACGATGCCACCACTAAAATATTGTATCCGGCATCACTTCAAGCTGCTACGACTCTTCAAGATGGATTAGAAGCACGGGGGATGCAAGTCACACGACTCAATACGTACGATACAGTTACAGCACAATGGACACCGGAACAACAAGCATTGGCACAAAAAACGACCATTGTTTGTGTGGCTAGTCCATCGAGTCTTCGTGGATGGTTGGAGAATGGTGGACCGACCAATGGAATATTGGCAGCTTGTATTGGTGAAACGAGTGCCGAAGCCTGTCGTCGTCGTCGTCGTCGGAGTTGTAATCACAATGCCAATAACAATAATAACAACGAGGAGGAGGAGGAGACGATGATGACGACGATGACGACAGAAGTGGGTGCGGGATTGGATGAATCGGTCATTTTTTATCCTGATAAACCCGGAATTCCGGGATGGGTGGATGCTGTTCAACAGGCCCTCAATGCATTTCGTAACAAACCACAAACGACGAAATAATAATCAATGTTAATGTAGGACAGTAGTCAACTGGTATCATCGCAAATGAATTGTAAATACAAGGTATACAAAAAGAAAATAATGGAACACGTCCAAATCTTGCATTGGTGGGAAAGGGGACAGACACCTTGAATTCCAAACACTAAAAAGCGTATAATTTGATATCGCTTGTTGTCGAAAAAGACGTACAGTAGGAACAAAAAAATATTAATAATTTCAAATTCGAAAAGCAAACTGTCGATTTGATTTGCATTTTCTGGACTACAGTATCATAGAATTCACTTTTCTTTTTTTGTTGTGGTCTCCCGTGACAAACATTTGTTACTACGTGAGACTATGATGATTTCGAACGTTGTCAACAACAGCAACGATTCGCGTCGTAAGCAAACCACTCTTTATCCATTGTCGTCCACGACGAAACTGGACAAGCATTCCATCGGTTATTCGTCCGAGAACAAATTTGCACCATTCGAATCGAAAACGTCCCTTCCGGACAAAAAAATGAAAGCGAAATTAAAAAACAAGTACAAAAAGTGGCTGGCCTCGCCCAATCTTGCCATTGTACCTTCGATTGCTTCCCAATGCACCCATAGACAATTCTTTCCGTTGATTTGGTCAAATTCATTGTGGCAGTCGGTTCTCTTTCCTCCTCCTCCTCCTCCTCCTCCTCGTTCCACTACGTTGTTCAATAATGATAATCGTCAGCCACGCAAGACTTCGACAGCGTCAATGTCCGCGGCGACAGCTTTGAATTCGATTCAACTTGTAGATGCACATGATGTTGTTGGTACTTGCGATACTGTCATGCTCGCTCACTCGTCTTCGTTCTCGCTTTTCCAGGTTCCTCCGCCCAAACATGGACCGACGGTTCTCCCAATAGCAAAGAGCAATCGTCCTGTCGTAGCAAACATTGCACCAGGTCCGTCGTCCAAACCCTCGAATGTCGAACCCGGAACGTCCATGGGTACACTTCCCAGTTTTCGCAATCCTCTAACCTTGCAAGGAAAGACGCTTCCCAGTTTTCGCAGCCGCCGCTCCACAGCCTCGAAGGCCGCAGTTCTAGCGTTGACTGCTCCAGGTCTCGACGCTAAATACTACTCCAGTGTTGTTGCCAACAGTCCATCAACGACTCTCCATACCGTCGTCGATGAGCAATGGGGCAAATCAAATCGACTTTTGGCTCCTCCTCAAGTATTCACTTTCGAAAAGGCAAATGCTGTTGAACAGCGACACCGTCCTCCTCTTTTCAAGTCCCCCACTCGTTCAGCGGCAGATTTCGATGCCAAGACACAGAATTGTCGCCTCACCCACCACAGCAGTGGTACCAGCCTAATATTGGCTCTTTCGGGAACTGGTACCAAAGTACCCAAGAAAACAATCTACTACAAAAAGCCTTCCAAGGAACAGCAGCAGTCCGATGACCTACATTCCACCAGCAACGCGGCTTGGACGTCTTCAGCACAGCTGCCCAGTTCTGTTCGTCAAGAGGTCACAAGTTTCGGTTGCCCTCCAGAGTCATTTCGTGCCGGATCCCAGATCTATACGTTTGTGTCGTCGCCACATTTGCAGCCAGAAACAACAACAACAGGTACAGACAAACCCACCAACCACCGTCCCAAAAGTACCGTTGCTCGATCTGTGGGAGTGTACGGTGGTGGAACGTTGACCTACAGCACACTTCACCGTTGGCTCACGGGCTACAATCAAACGCAAGCAAACCAAGCCAAAGAAATTATTCAAACAGCGTCGTTGGATGAGTTGGTCGTAATCTTTGCCAATGGAGCCTTGTGGGGTTGGGAATTACAGAAAGCTACGGCAGTCATGACATTGGGCAATTTTCTTGCCAATCCAGCGTGCTGTGCCAAGAACATGGCATTCTTTCACAGTACCATGTCCCATCGTAAGAAACGAACCGCCCTTCAAAAGCTTCTCGGTATCCTTCCCTTGGATGGCACTGAACGGTGGGTCAAATACTCCAAATTAAAAAAAATCAATCACAGAGAACGTGCGTGTGCTTTGTGGCAGCTTACTAACCTTCTAAGCAACAATACAATAGCGTAGAGAGCATTATTTCGAAACCATGATGCTATTATTTTAATGGAAATGATAGGAATCCATCAGCGATTGATAAATAAATAAATAAATAATAGCATTCTGTATTATCTGTTAATAGGTAGAATGTGTAAAAAATTGTACAGTCATATCTAAGTCGTCAAATTTCCGGAAGTTCTGTCCTTTTTTCTTGAAGAATCGGTTGTTGACAATGACACGTTCTCTTGTATTTTTCTATGGTCTGTTGGGCTTTGCTTGTATTGTTTTCAGTGGTTGGTAAGGGGGTAGGCTCGAAAGAATAACAAAAAAAAAAAATGTATCCTACTGGTACTTGCGGGAGACTTTTTCTTCTTGCACCGCCGCTTCGGAGAAGAAGGCGTCCCAGTCCTCGGCTTCATCGGCAGATAACCAATTGTCGTCGTCGTTGTTCTCATCGTCGTGGTAGATGCACGTATTGGCTCCATTTTTGGATGTAAACAGCTCTTCTAGCAGAGCGCCGTCTCTGGGATTGACAATGTGAGCTCGAGTCACGCCCTGCTCCAAGGCCCAAGACGACCACGCCAGATACAACAGTAATTCCACAGCTCGGGACTCCAAACTCTGTCGAGCAACTTCAAAATTTGCAAATCCTGTCTTGTGAGCCTTGACCTTGTGGTAGTGCGTGAGCGACTTGGCAAAACTGAGCGGAATCTCTTGGCAAAATTTCTTCTTGTTTCTGTGACTCTTATTCTTCGATGGATGTTCGTCGTCGTCGTCATCATCAAACGTATTCTTTTGTGACAATACGGATCCTTGATTGGACATGTAAATCAATTTGTAGGCATTCAGAGACGCAGCAACGGTTGCAGCCAAGTGCTGTCCATTGACACTGACACTCTCACCGTGTCGGTCGGCTCCGACCGTCGTTAGCAAAACAATGTCGTTGCGATCCAAAGCCTGCTGAATGTTTTCCGTGTACACCTTCTGAACAAAGCCAGTATGTTGAAAGTCCCTGCCGTTCAAAGTACCAAAAGATCGTGCCATGTAGTAATTACCACCCAACACGTTGCCCTCCTGTTCATCGGTACGGACGATTTGAGTTTTGAGATAGCGATTCAACTTTCGTTCGACTTCGATACGAACAAATCCGGCTTCTTCTTCAATTTGTCGAATAGCATCTTCCGTTGTTTCCGTCAGAATATTATGACATTCGTGTGCGTACTTGTATCCCTGATCCAAGCATACGTCGTCGGCGAGAGCATCAATGCGACAATCTGCTACCAAAACAATCCGCATTCCCATCAATCGTGCCAATGATACGTCTTGTAAAAAGCTATCAAAGAGCTGATTGGGCTTGTGCAACCACTCGCCAGGAATATAAAGAACAGCGGTTTCACCCAGGTGACTGGCAATGTATGGTGCCGAACCTTGCAACATCAAAGCGTACGGATACTCCTCGTCGTCTGTACAAGTTCCATCAATAGCACATTCCGGATCATCTCCAGAAACATCCAGAATGAAATCTTCGCTCGAAACAAATTCCACCAATGACGGATCTTTATCTCCTTCCACCAAACGATGAGCAACCTGAAATTCTTGTGGTTGGTTTCTGCCATTGATTTCTTGTTCGGAAAAGCCGTTATTATTATTATTATTATTATTGTTGTTGTTGTTGTTGGGTGCCGAATATCCGTTGGAATAATAATGAGACTCGGCTGTTTCCCACAGATACGGAGATGCGTGTCGTGACAAGGGCAGAGTGGTTCGACTGCTGCCAGGCGTTGTTGTTGTTGTTGTTGTTGTCGTCGAGGAAGCAGACGACGATGTATCAACGTCGGTTTCAGATCTCGTTCGATAATAGGCCACACCACTGCTAGTACCAAAAAAATGAAAAGTACCATGCTGTGGTGCTGTTGTTGTTGTGGAATAAACATAAGGACGACTCACAAAGGCTTGTGTTACCGATGATAATATTGTTGCACATAATATCAGTAATAATAACGATGAGAGACTGTAATGATATGATAATAATGTCATGGCTTCTTCTTCTTCTTCTTCTTGAACACTACCAGTACTCTAGTAGTAATGCAATGATTGGAGGTTCAAAGAGTTGCGCAGAAATTCCGAATAGATGAATTTTTGCTGTCTTCTAGACTGCAGATCTTTTCTGGTGCGTACTGGTGGGACCAAGACAAAGTAGTAGTCTAGTAGTAATAGAATTGAATTTTTATAACTTGTCGGGGAAAAAGTTGGAGATTATTAAAAGAAATAATTATAGTCTAGTAGGTCTACTAGACTAGTTTGTTTTCTTTTTGAAAGCTGCGTTGGATAATAGAAGTTTTCGGCCAGCTGGCTGTTTGATTGTGTCCATTCTTATAACTACTACTAGTACCAATTCTTTACTCCAAAACGGAACTAAAGACTACTCTAGTCTACTACGTACTCGTATTTTTGTATTTTCGACCCCAATACCTGGTACAGTAGTTAAAATAGTACTCTACTAGTAGTAGTAAGACATCCACACGAACCGAATACTAGCTAGTAGTAGTGGTACTGGTAGTACTACTACCTGGTGGTAATAAGAAGCAGTACTACTAGTAAACGTGCAACTCCGAATAAAAAAATTATTAGTCTACTCTAGAAGCAGCTTCCGGATATTTTCACGTAACACCAACAAACAAAAGAGTCAGTACGAGTACACATGCTCCCCCTTTTTATGTAGCTGTTTCCCCCAATTATTTACTATTGAAATTATTATTCACCCCCTTTCCAAAATGTAGGGGCATGTTTTTGCACGAATGGATGAAGTAAACGTGGCTGGTACTCATCTCACATACCTGGTAGTCTACTCGACTACAACATCACCACCACCCAGCCATCTTCAAACTTGTACTGTAGTAAACAACACATGATGGAAGGTTCAACCAATCAAAAAGTCCCCATAGCAAAATAAATTGATAAACTCATTCCCTATCCTCCATTTACAGGAATAATCAGTCCCGACTTCTGTTTCCCGAAGCCCCAAGAAGAAAGAAAATAATAATAATGTCAAAAAATAATAAATCGAGACCCATTCGCATTCAGCCATCAAAATCAGAAGATACCTAGCATTAACTTGGTCTGTTCTCATCATCACAACGACGAACGAAAAGCGTATTAAATAATCAGCCATACCTCAATCTTCTGTATTCGCATTCGATAGTAGAAGGCACACAATCATAATATTCAAACAGCCAGGACCGACATCGTCCCTTAACACGAAAGCAAGAGTCAAGCGTCCTCTTCTCTGATATTAATTTTGTAGATTCAATTTTGTGCCAACTCAAAAATTTAAAGAAGTGGGTATTAATTTTTTTTGACCTACCAAAACCCTTCTCAAAGCCAGCAATATTATTATTATTATTATTATTTCATCAAGCACAACAACAGCATCCTTGTCTTCTTCACCACCATGGTCAATTTTTTCTCGGAACGTATTTTCTTGTCGGTCACATTGATCGCTCTCTTCTTGCTATCGGCATCTACAGCTTCGGTCTCTCCCCCTTCGGTGGTGGTGGTGGGAGCAGCAACAGTGACTAGTAGTAGCAGTGATACCTTGTCGAAGCATGACATAAACGGGGAGGAAGACACTGACAGGACGACGGATCTTTCCCACGATGGCACGAGAAAGAAGCGTCTTACAGAGGACACCATGTGTTCTAATATTCGTGAAATGGAATATGCTGTACGTGGAAAAATTGTTATTGCCGCTGACAAAATTGCGGATGAACTGAAACAACAGCAACAAGGCAAGAAGTACGATTTTGATCATATTGTTTATACCAATATTGGTAATCCACAATCAGTGGGACAGGCACCATTAACGTGGCCTCGTCAAGTTATGGCATTGGTTGATCTACCTCCAAGTGTTGGTGTCGATCACCCAATAGCATCGGAACTGTTTCCTGCGGATGCTATCACTCGTGCACGTGAAATCCAAAATGCGTTGGCCTGTAAAAGTTCTGGTGCCTACAGTCACAGCAAGGGAGTACGGTCGTTTCGTAACGATGTAGCAACATTTATTACCAAACGAGATGGAGGAATTGCAACAGATCCCGAGGATATCTACTTGACGAATGGTGCCAGTGCTGGAATTGTGAATATGTTGAATATTTTGATTGCTGATTCAACGTGGTATGTTCTTTTTAAAACTCTTGGCTTGTGATGTATATTGCTAATGATTGATTCTTACCCTTTGCTCAACTGACAACATTCGAAATCCCATCACCACATGACACTTTTTAAAATTACTGCTTCATCAAACAGTGGAGTTATGATTCCTATTCCTCAATATCCAATCTACAGTGCCACGATTGCTCAATTTGGAGGTCAGCAAGTGGGATATTATCTAGACGAAAAGAATGGTTGGGATCTAAATGTCAAAGAATTGGAACGATCACTTCGGGAAGCACGCGACAATGGTATCAACGTGAATTCTTTTGTCTTGATCAATCCTGGTAATCCAACGGGAGCCGTTCTTTCCAAAGCGTCTCTGAAAGAGATTGTGAAATTTTGTGCCAAACACAAGTTAGTACTACTGGCGGATGAAGTGTACCAAGAAAATGTGTACGATGACAGTGCCGAGTTTGTTAGTGCCAAACGGGCAGCATACGAAACAGGATTGCTGCAAAAGGATGCATTGGAATTGATTTCCTTTCACTCCACTTCCAAGGGAGTTTTTGGCGAATGTGGACGACGCGGTGGCTACATGGAATTGGTTGGCATCGACGACAAAGTCAAGGATCAAATATACAAGTTAGCATCGGCTGGCCTCTGCGCCAGTATGAACGGCCAAGTCATGACATCACTCATGTGTCGAGGACCAGCACCTGGCGATGAATCGTATGAAAGCCATCAAAACGAAATCAATGGTATCTTTAACTCCTTGAAGCGCCGATCCAAAGTTGTTAGTCAGGGTCTAAATCAGATTCCCGGCTTTTCCTGTCAACCGACCCAAGGTGCCATGTACGCCTTTCCAGCTGTGGAAATTCCAGAGGGAGCTATAACCGCAGCCAAAGACGAGGGTGTAGCACCAGACGTTCTCTACGCTTTGAGTTTGTTGGAGCGTACTGGTATTTGTGTTGTTCCTGCTTCTGGTTTCAAACAGGAATCTGGTCGCTTTGGTTTTCGAACAACATTTTTGCCTTCCGAAAAGGAAATGGAACGTTGCGTAGAATTGTTCCGAGTACACCACGAAGAGTTCTGCGAGAAATATGCCTGAGCTTGTTATTGTTAACTACTACTAGTGAAGCGGATAAATCGATGATCTATGTTTCATGTTCCAGCAATGGAAACATCTGTAGTCATGATTATTTCTCTACTACTGTACTCATCAGAATAGTAGTAGCTACCGCCCCGTGTTCTTGGGGGTTCTTGTGCTCTCGCGTTCTTTTCCTGGTGGTGATGATGATAGAGTTTACTCGTACCTCACATTCAAGATCGAGAATACTAACCACCCGGGCTGTATCCATAATTATTGCCACTACAGTGTGAGGCCACTGTGACGTACGCGTTGCAAGGCAGAGAGAAAGTGGATACTAGGGTCTAGTATGATTCGCTGCAGGAACATGCATCAACATCAGTTCAACGTTCTTCAATAGAGTACACTACACTTTTTCCAAAAATAACAATAAAACAGTTGTTGGCACCAGCAGCCAAGCGATTACTTCATCAATACTTGTTGATTCATCTACACTACAAGTAGATCTTGACTTGCATTTGGATTGTACAGTAGCATAGCTTAGCTTCGTCTCCTTTCTTTTTCTTGCGACCACCCTTTTTTATTCTCTTTTTGTCAACAAGCCAAAAACAAAATCATAGTATGATCTTCAATCCACACAAACTTGGAGTGCACAAGGTGCTACAACACATTCCTCTCAATGCACTCTTTGATGCTCCGTACAAGAGAAGATTAGCCAAGGCTGTCAATATTGCTGATCTACGAGCGATTGCGAAATCTCGTGCTCACAAGGTACGTTTTTGTGTGCTGATATCGTGTTATTATTTTTTGGGGGTTTTACCTATTGTTGAACAAGGCTACGAAAGGATTTATTGGTTCACGTTTCTTATATTGGATAACTTATTCTTTTTGCCGCTATGCGTCCGTCCGTCCTTCTATACATTCGCCATGCATTTTGTTTGTATGATGGGGGCACAACACAGATGGTCTTTGATTATCTCGATGCTGGTGCTGATGACGAGATCAGTCTCCGTCGTGCAAAGGATGCCTATTCGGAGCTAGAAATGCACTACAAAGTATTGTCGGGCATTAAACCTCCCCTCGATTTGTCCACGAAAATCTTTGGCTGTGACGTCAAACTGCCATTTTTTGGTTGTCCCACGGCAGGAAATCGAATGTTTCACTGGGAGGGCGAAACAGCTGCTGCCAAGGCCGCTGAAACGCACGGTACCATGTACGGCTTGTCGTCGCTGGCAACAACGGGTATAACAGAAATTGCCGAAATTTTCAAGGGACCCAAAGTGTTCCAGTTGTACGTGTGGAAAGATCGCGAGCTGGTCAAAGAAGTTTTGGCCAAAGCCAAGGAAGGAGGTTTCAATGCTCTTGCTTTGACGGTTGATTTTACCTGGTATGGAAATCGCGAACGTGATATCCGCAACGATTTTTCTATTCCTCCCAAATACACAATCAAGCAAATGGTGGAGGCCGTTCAAAAACCTGCCTGGACGTATGATTTCCTCTCCCACGAACCTTACACCTATGCCTGCATCAACACAGAAGTCCCCGCGGACTCCCTTGCTGCTTTTGTGAACAGCCAGATTATGCCGGAATTTAGCTGGAAGGACGCGGAATGGCTTCTTGGTGAATGGAATGGACCTGCCGCGCCCAAGGGTGTGGTGCGTCCCGAGGATGCAAAGAAAGCACTCGAAATTGGATTTTCAAGTATCTGGGTGTCAAATCACGGAGCTCGACAATTAGAAACGTCTCCGGCAACAATCGACGTTCTGCCATCCATTCGGGAGGCTGTGGGGCCCGATGTAGAAATCATTATGGATGGAGGTATTCAACGTGGTACTGATATTGCAAAGGCCCTGGCTCTTGGTGCCGATGCTGTAGGAGTTGGAAAACCATACTTGTGGGGTCTTGCAGCTGGAGGTGAAGCTGGTGTGAGCAAAGCTTACGAAATTCTGAAGGTGGAACTGGATCGTGCCATGGGATTGTTGGGAACGCCAACGGTTGCCGCCCTGAAGAAGGAAGGGCCATCACTAATCAAGAGACGCGGTGGAAGTATTCGAGATTACCCTGATATTTACGCACCCGACCGTGGTTATGGTGGAGGTATTGTATAGAATCTTATATAAGCCATAATATCAATGAAAGTGCTACTAAATGTGCTTCCTGGTACGGTTTCTCCCCCTCTAGTTAGCACAAAATTCGATTCTTATGACATTCTTTGTCATTGTTTATTAGCGATTGTCGCTCGTATGCAGTACTTATTGAATGATGCGCTATTTTTTTAGTGATGGCTTTACTGGTCTGTTTGGGTTTGATGGCTTGACTTTTTAGGAGCAACATTGACATCAGAGTGCCGAGTCTATGCCAAGCTGAGCCAATTTTTTCACGCCCTGCTTTCTCGGGCCTGGTGCAAGAGGAGTTCCGATCGTTCAGTTTCTCTCACAACAGCAACATGTTTCCAATACGTCTAGTAGTAGAAGTAGGGTTAGTGGTTTTCATACCAATATCATTTTTTATGCGATCTTTCTGGATTACCAGTACAAACAAACCTTCTTGATCTTTTCGATTCCAAGAGAAAAGGATTGTTGACAGAGATAGACGACGAGTGAAGAAGGTTGACGAAGGTGCAAGAAGGGCACACTTATTTAACAAAGATATCAGCGTAGACAAGAAATTTCGAAGGGGGGAATTGTTTAAAAGCTCATAAGCTCGCTTCTTTTTGAATTTGATTTTGGAGTATTTTTATTTTTTAATCTCGCAATCAACAAAAGCAAAGAACCAAAGTACTCATGGAACAATGAGTTTTCGCACTGGAGCCGCATACGCCAAAGCCTCGACCGAAAGCCGTCCATCGATTGCACTGGTAACGGGTGGTAGGTCAGGAATCGGTCTTGCCGTGGCCAAGAAAATTGCTACCTTTCCGTTCATCGATCAAGTTTTGGCGGTGTCACGTTCCATTTCGGATCAGGACGACCTTGCTGGTGTTTCTCCCCAAATCAAAGCTCTGCCAGCCGATGCGAGTACCGAAGAGGGACGGCAGAAAATTGTGGACCGTGTTTCCGAACTCTGCAATAGCGCCACCGCCGATGGTAGAGCGACTCGTCAGAAGCAGCTTCGCTATCTCATCCACAGTGCTGGGACCATTGATCCTATAAAAAATATACTGGACGTGACACCCGGCGAATTTTCTCAGGCCATGAAAGTAAATTGCGAGTCTCCTTTCTTTTTGACAACTAGTCTGTACCCATTCATGACACCCCTGGATGAGAACGGTGTTGCAGGTCGAGTGCTGCACGTTTCAAGTGGAGCGGCACACGGAGCACCACCTTCTGGCTGGGGATGCTATGGGATTTCCAAAGCAGCTTTCTTTCAATCCTACCGAGTACTAGAACGAGAATTTCGGGAAACCCTCGGCGGAAAGGTTGTCGTCGGATCCTTCAAACCGGGTGTTGTGGATACATCCATGCAAGGCACCATCCGCCAAGCACCCCATGAGGCCATGCCTGGCGTAGGTACTTTCAAGAAAATGAAAGAAATGGTGGCAGGAGTTGGTGGAGACAACACCACCACCATCAGCAAAGCAAGACCTCCACCTTCTGGCGCCTTGGACAGTCCCGAAAATGTTGCCTATTTTGCTGAATTTCTATTGCTGGGAACTACGGACGAAGAATTTGGCAACAAGGATGATCCTGGTGAATATGATATTCGAAACAAAGACTTATTTCCTCGATGGATTGACGATATTTGAAGGCTTACTTACACAATGTGTGTTTTGACAATAATATTATTATTATGTTGTTTCTAGGTACGGTATTTTTTTCCTTCACCCCATAGTATGTTACGTTATTGTACTTGATCAGATGCGTTCCAAGACCTTGGGGAGACCGTAAACGAACACGTAACATTTCGAGAGATACGCTGGGTTGGATCTGTGTGAGTGTGTGTTCAAACAATCAACATAAAATCGAGCAAGATATCGAGGCCAACAAGAAAGCCCTCGTGGGTTTTCTACAGCCAGAAAATTTATGGGAAATGCCTCTTTTCAGCGACCTTGTGAGAATCTAGCGCATATGCAATACTATTGCCTTTTCCACCGCAGATAACGCCGAGAAAAGTTGCTGATGATTTCAAAATCAAAACACAATGCTTTTTAGATTCATAGACGAGTCTTCCAAAATACCATAGTTATTTTCGATATCGAGAGGTCAATCGCAAGCGTTGTTGCGACTGCTTTCTGAAGTTACACATAAAATATTGTTCGTCCGAATATCGCAATTCATGGTCAACCCATCTCGGATTATTGATTTCTCGTTCACAGCATTGTTTATTGTCCCACCTGTGGGCCCAAGTCAAGCAAGTTCGACCATGGTACCAGTAACTAGTCTAATAGTAGGTCTACTAGCTAGCTAGCTACTCCTAGTAGCTAACTAGAGTAGTGGGAGTACACAGGCAGTACTGTAGATTGGTACTAAGCTATTCGAGTATCTTGAATTGAGTCGTGAAACGATTGGACAACCGTTACCTGACTATTCGATATTCATTACTAACCACACGGTAACTCGTAATGGAGACGACAAGGACCAAGGAACTAAAAAGAACATCTACATGTTCAAAATGCAATACTACTAGACCTACTGAAGTAGATAAGATGGCTTCAGACGCTTTTATAGCTTATATGAGTTTGCAATCGAAGTTCATCCTCTTTTCTTCGCACCCCTGCAATTTGGATTTAC
>Ga0100402_1001210_pt1 | contig 29857 bp, 20 predicted proteins | sample CryGeyme20150102_FD_80419 | JGI IMG/M metagenome (GOLD analysis project Ga0100402, IMG submission 80419) | Groundwater microbial communities from Crystal Geyser aquifers in Utah, USA - Crystal Geyser metaG 2015-0102 | ecosystem: Environmental > Aquatic > Deep subsurface > Groundwater | place...
GGGTGTGGTCCGGTTGTGATCAACTCTGTCACCCTTTTGGGTGCCAATGGTTGCCTTCGGGTAGCCATGGCGCCCTTCGGGCGCCATAGTTGTGATCCCCGTAAATTAGACATTCAGTTTTTTTTTTTACACTACTAGTAGACTAGTCGATCGCGTAGGCTCGTTGCAGGGGCATTCAGAACGAACGCAAAGGCTGGAGGTACCCTGGAAGAATCAAACGTCACATAGATCCATTTATATTTTTTGGTTGCAATTTTAGATTAGAAGTTCCTTGGTTTCAACTCCGAAGTATGAGTAGTTACTACTAATCCTAATGTTCATGGTCGATACTTCCTGTGCTCAGAACTAACATGATCGCAACTTGGCTAGCTAGGCTGTGATATTAAGGCGTACAATTGACGCTAGCCCGCAACTCGGCCCGGATCATGTCTGTTGCTTGGATCATATTCTTGAGAGCACCAATCGTTTCGGGCCAGTTTCTGGTCTTCAGACCACAGTCTGGATTCACAACTAAATGCTTTGCATCCATTGCCTTCATGAACGCTTTGAGCTTGTTATAGATGAAGTCAACGGGCGGGATTACTGGAGAATGAATGTCATATGTACCGGGGCCCAGATCTTTTGTATAGCCAATCTCTTGAAAGGCCAACAATGTCGCATTATCGCTCCTGGCATTTTCGATAGAATTGACGTCTGTGTCTAGTTTGTCAATGGCGTCCATGCAGTCTTTTTATTGGGAACAAAGCAAAAGAAGATCAGGCATTGTTCGTAAGTATATACAAATCAATTTTGCAAAACGTTCCATAAACTGCACAACTTACCCGCAAACTCGCAGTAACACATGTGCGTATGAATCTGAGTCTCACTCGCGGCCTTTGCTGTAGCTAGACGGAATGCATCAACAGCCCAGTCCAAGTACTCTTGTTTTTTGGAGGCTTTTAGCGGCATAGCTTCCCGCAAAGCTGGCTCGTCCACCTGGACGACACAGCATCCAGCTGCCTCCAAGTCAGAAATTTCGCCGCGAATGGCAAGAGCTAGCTGGTAAGCTTGTTCCTTGCGACTGATATCGGCTCGAGGGAATGACCAATTCAAAATAGTAACCGGTCCAGTGAGCATTCCCTTTACAGGCTTCTCTGTTAAGTCTTGTGCTACTCGAAACTCGCGCGTTGTCATCGGCTGTGATCGAACAATATCGGCCCAAATGATCGGTGGGCGGACGCATCGAGAGCCAAAAGATTGGACCCACCCGTTTGTTGTGAAAAGCATCCCTTCCATCTTTTGAGCGAAAAATTCTACCATATCTGTCCTTTCCGGTTCTCCGTGGACGAAGATATCGAGACCAAGTGCTGCCTGTATGCCAATGCAAAATGCAATTTGCTGGTCGATGGCTCTTTCGTACTCAGCCTGCGTCATTGTTCCCTTCTTGAGTTTTGCCCGGAGTTGACGGACTTCTTTTGTCTGCGGAAAGGATCCAATCGTAGTCGTGGGGAGTAGTGGGCTGTTTTTCAACTGCTTCGGACGACGGATATTGAAAGGTTCTGCTCGTACAAAGTCCGACTCCTGTAGAGCCTTCAATTGGTTTGTCACGCTGAAAGAGGATTGGCTGGTGACAACCTTGCTCCGGTACAAACTCCAATGCTCCGAAACCTTGTCGAATACTGTGGGATCGGTAAAAGATTCGGTAACCATTGTCAGTTCTTCGAGCTTTTCCTTAGCAAACGACAAAACGTTGCCAGCCGAATGCTGTAGTATAGCTGTCTCACATTCCAATGTCCATGGATTGTATTGCAGCGATCCCGAAGGCTGCACTCGGATGTTACGCACAGCTTTAATCTTGCTCAGCATTGGACGCAACTTTTCGGGGTCTACACGCCAAACGCTACGGCAGTCCACAAGTCCAGCACCCAGGATTTTGCTCTCTGGAAAACCAAGGGCGTCGATATGGTCCAACGTGTCGCCCCTCGTGAAGTCCAACGACACGATATCAAAGTCGGCGACAGAAATGAGCCATTTATAATGATTCACCCCGACATCTTCCATGAAGGAAGCCACCATGTTTACTTTCATGTTCCCTTTTTCCAGGAGCACCTCTGGATACGCTGTCCCGAAGAGTCCAAGCAAGCTGTCGTCTTCCATGACAAGAGCGGCTTCGTGAATCTGTACTTCCGTACATCCCATGCCAGCCAGGTCACTGATCAGTTTCTTGTAAGAAGGTACCAGAATCTCAATCAAGATTTTGCGGCGCTGCTCCGTTTCAAATCCAGGAGAGAAGCAATCGTATTCGCCGAGCATTTTAATTTGGGCCAGATGAATCATAGTCACCGGTCCAATCACAACAGGAGTGGCAGTTTCGGCACCCAAATAGTTCATTCCTCGACGGACCTCCTCAAGAAAGCTGGTGAGGTCTGGCCGAATACAGGATTTAGGCTTCCCCGTGTAATCGAGCTCGGGAACCATGTAGTGGTAGTTGCTGGTAATCCATTTTTTCATGCCTGTAGAAGCAAAGGCTGGTTAGAAAGATGCCCCACTTCAGATTTGGAGAGATAAACACTAGAAGCAAGCGAACACTGTTCAAAATAAAGCAATCATTGATTGGACTTACTCAAGGCTGGGGCGCCGTCCACGCCACGAGCCATGGCAAAGAGGCGGTCCATGCCAGGTTGGTGATGCTGGTGGCGTGCGGGAACTAAGCCCAAGTAGTCCGCCCAAGCCAAGATTCCGTCGTACAAGTAAGAGTCGCCGACAGAAATGCGGTGGACTTTGGCTTGTGACTGCAAATCCCAAGCCATCTTTTCGACTTCATGGAGAGCCTTAAGGAGGACTTCCGGTGCAGAATTACCTTTCCAATACTCTTCGAGCGCTTTCTTCAGCTCTCGATTGGGCCCCATGCGTGGGAAACCAAGAGTGGAAGTTCCATGTAGTTTCATGATGATGATGCTAACGAGAAGACGGGAGACGATGAAATGGCCTTGTGACTTGCAATTTGCAAACCTCGGCAGATATTTTGTGAGTGGAGGTTGCTTTTTTTAATTTCTTGCGGCTCTTTCATTTGACTTGTCGACTTCGAAGGAATGCTGTTGAAGGTGGAGTGGAAGATCTTGATCTTGATTTTGTGGACATGGATGCCTCCAAACGATACACGTTCTTGGGAATTGCTTACGTCCAACTAAATGTAAATTGTAGTATTCTAACATCTTATATCAAGAGCACCTCCCGCGCTTTCAATGGATCTTCTCGGGCGAAGCACGTTCTTCTCACGAGAGATATGCGCGAAAGCTCCAAGCGACGATGCACGAAGCCCGATGCACGCTCTTCATAGAATTGGCATTGGAGCTGTAATTCTCTCTTTTCTTTGACTCGTGTAATTGTCGATTTTCCTTGGCGAAGATATTACATTGATGATTAGAACGAACGTCTCCTTGCGATGCACGTTCTTCGGGACTTTTGTCGTGTCCAAGTTTCTTCATTATTTAATTTTCCGGTTCGTATAAAATAAGCCCAGGTGAACTCCACCAGTTAGTGACTACTCGGAGTATGAATTTTGCAATGAAGGGAACGGTCCGCTCCATGCTTCCTTACTCTATTGGACATGGCTGCCTTACCCCATCGCTGCAGTGGACCCTTTTTTGATGACGTGCCCCACCTCAGTCTGTCCCATGCCAGCAGCCTGGCGGTCGGTGACCAAAAGGATGGCGTCCACAGTGAACAGATGATAGCCCTCTCCGCCACGCATGATGCTCGCCTGTGACCTATGAAAGCACTAGCTTGCATCACTCAACACCAACATGAACATGACGCCAATCCAGTTTTTGACCTAATCTCTACTTACAACGAGAACTCTGCACTATTATTGTTTTTTCTTCGTGGCTTGTTTTGTTTTTGCGATTCCATTTGAACTCTAACCCTGTGTCTTAAAGAAGATCGCAGCTCAATCGTGCTCCGAACAGCAACAGCAAGAAGAAGACCACGACAACGAACGAAGAAGAAGGAATCAATCCCAAACAAAACAAACAACAAATTGAAAGAGCTACAACTACTAGTACTTGTAACAACCGAATAGATTACCCAAACATCAACGCACAATAACAACCATGACAAAACCTAATCCTGAAACTCCCAAGAAACGAAGTGGATCGGATAAGGATGATTTTGAGGCAATGAGAAAATATATTCTTGACTGTCCTCTGTTCACTCATCCGCACGAAGCATCCGCAGTCAAAGCAGCTCTCGCTGGTCTCGACAAGGAATGGCAACAGCGCGAACGAGATGCAAAACTTCAAAAGAAGTTTGCGCAGAGTTCATCTCTCCAAACAACAAGCGCGACTGCGGCTGAGGCCACAGGTGCTGCTGGAAGTAACCACTCACCGTTGGGAGATGGTGACGAATGGCACCAAGTCAACACGGCGTCTTCGGATTTTCCTACGAACCTTCACAACGACGACAATAATAATAAAAATCAGTATGATGCAAACGATGAAGTAGAAATTATCGACAATGATGAAGATTCCAGTTATCTGGGTAAGCAATTGGCAGAAGTTAGTATTGCTAGTATTGCCGAAGCTCATGCGCTCGTCAGGAGTCCCCTGGCGGCGCTGGCCGTGGCGATTCACGCCGCGATGCGGTCTGACATTTTGGGCTTTCGTTGTACGGGTGTCACGGACGATACCAGCAGCAAGCGAACGAACGGTTTTGCTCCGCCAGTACGAGAATTGCCAAAGGATGTTTTTTTGCCAAGAGATTACGACAAGGAGGCCCTGAACAAGGACACGGGTGTCGTCACGCTGCGGTATCGCAAATCGGGCACAGGATCTGTTCTTTTAAAGGTCGAACTCGTCGAGTTATCATCATCAACGGAGAAGGAGGTTTCAGTCAAGCTTATTCCGGGCAAGACACAAGAACCTCCAAGCCAGCCTCTGGTGTTTCCACTCTCCAAACACATCAACTTGGATTCCTTCGCTTCGGCTCAGAGAAGTTCCTCTGGAACTTTTGGTATCGCACCAGCTCTGCATTACAAGGGCTTATCGACATTGTTGACATCCTTTGCCAAGACATTCGACCTTGGAGCCGTGTCGGAAGACGCTGGGCACGAACAGAGCTATGTGCCTCCCGTCACGCAAGTACTCCGCCCCGCCCACGATGCCAATCCTCGCAGCACCGGGTTTGCTCCTCCTATCATTACGGGCCCCATTCGCGGCGTTTACGATGAACGCAATCCTACGATTGACACAGCGTTTCCGCAGAGACCCATGTTTGTTGGAGACTTTTCGGGGGACTTAAATGGACCAGGTTTTCCAAACGATCCGCTCCGTGTGCCCAACGCGGGTGGCATGGGCAATATGATGGGTCCCAACCATCCAATCTTTCAACAGGGTGGTGGTATCAGTGGCATGGGCGGAAGTTCTGGCTTTGGAATGCGTCCTCGATTTGATCCTTTTGGTCCCCCTGGTGGGCCACAGGAGATTCATCCACCAGATACTGGTCCCAACCCGACAGGTGGCCCACGTCATCGTCCTCCTAAGGGGGGCGAACCTAACCCCGACCATCTACCGCCTCCTACCAGCCTTGGAAACAATGGCATGTTTTCCTGAGCCGGCTAGAGAGCGCAGCTAACAGGAGTCCATTTTAGAATGGACAGTGGAACGATGCCGGCATTTCCGTTGGCCCGACTAAGATTGCTAGCTTTTGCTTCTTGTGTATTGATATCCTCGTACAACCTATTTTTACAATTGTTATCATAAATACCACATCCAAAATAAATTTTGTCTTTCCATTTTACTTGTCTTGTTTGATCACTTCAAAATCATACTTGCCTCCAGGAATCTTTGCATCTAACCCCGCTAATGTCTCTGAATCGCGAACATCTTCTTCTTCCGACATGTCGAGGCCTCTGCCCAGCTCTTGCTTTCGAAAAGCATCCAAAAATTCACTATATGAGACTGCTCCATTTGGACGAGCAAAGCAAAGATTTGGTCTCGTGAGCCTTTTTTTATTTTTCCAATGAGCACGACGATGAGAATTGATGCTTTCAACTTACTTTTTCCATCCTTATCAACATCTGCACTCTCAATTATTTCAGTTATTTCAGATTCGGCGTTCTTTCCTAAAAATTCGCGAAGGTTTTCTCGAGAAATGTACCCTGCAAGAAGAGCAGAAATGCGATAAGCAAACAAGAAGGCGATCGTGTAGTATTTTCAGATAAAGTGCAGAGCGCACTTTGCAAGCTGCTTACCACTATCGTCAGAGTCCAAGCGATCAAAAGCGGTGGCTACTCGCTCTTCCTCGATGTAGCCGTGCGTCTCAATAGTTGCTGTGGCGTCGAAAAAGACCACGTGAGGGATTGGGATTTCTATAAGTTGGTTGCAAAATGAAAGGTGCACAGCGGCGGACTTACCAGCCAAAAATTCTGTGTACATGATATGACCATTGTGATTAATGTCGACTGATTCAAATACCTCCCGCAAAAGTTCATGTGAGAAATCCGATTCGTGCAATGCGGCTTTAAATTCGTCGAACGACAAGACCCCATTTTTCTCAGTGTCGTACTTTTTGAAAACGTCACGGAGTTTTACAATCTCTTCCGTTCGAGAGTTGTGGGCAATGACATTCAAAGCAAGTTTCTTAAGGGTCGGTGTATCTTTGTAACTCAGAAAACTATGTTCAAGTTTTGAAAGTATTGCCTCAGACGGCGCTCTGTCAGAATGCTGATTGCAGTGTTCCAGCCAAGGATGCGCCAGAGCTCCTGTTGCATTTAAGCGCTGCTTGGGGTCAACGATCAAAAGGTTGTTGACAAAATCTTTTCCCTCATCAGAAATGTCATCCCAGATGGGGCCCTCCATTGCGTAGTCTGCTCGCATTATTTTGTCGATCACCTTACGTCTCTTTTTATCCGCAAATGGCTTCTCAGATGACATAAGCATAAAGGAAATTACGCCAATCGACCATAGATCACACTGACTGGTGTAGATTCCCTGTAGTACCTGCGGAGCCATTGTGTAAATTGTTCCGACGCCCTCGTTCATGTGGTGCTGTTTGCCCGAGGCAAACTTCTTGCTGAGTCCGAAGTCCAACACTTTAATCGATGAGTCGGGACTGGCAACTTCAAACATGATGTTTTCGAATTTCACTGCAGAAGTTAATTGGTTGCCGGCACAGGCAAAGCAGTGTCGCTTAGATCCATATTGGTTTAAAACTCTTTTCATCTCTTTGTGATCAACACGAACGACTTACAATCTCTGTGCACAATGGCGTGGTCATGCTGCAGTACAGAAATCAGAACAACAACAAATCATTAACATTTGAGTCATAATATCGCAAATTTTACAGAAGCAAGCACAGAAAAGAGGGCAAGGTACATACCATGTATTTAACAGCAGAACACAGCTCTCCAACAATCCGACAAGCAACTTTCTCGGAATAGGGAGAAAACTGGTACAGATCGCCACCTTGGCAAATTTCTAGGACAAGATAAATATTCTTCTTGTAGGTGTATACTTCATGTGCTTTGACAATATTGGGATGGTCTGTCGATCTAAGAATTTCAATTTCGTTCCTTAATTCTTCCACAAACATTGGCTTCACTCGATCCAATTGACTGAGAGAGGCGAAAAGAATATGTTTGAATTACTTTCCACTGACAACGACAAGCAAGCAAAAAAGCAAAGATATTCCGATGACGACACAAGGACACAATTGCTTACATCGATTTGAGGGCATACACATTGTCAACCTTGCGACGTTCGGATGCTTCCGAAATATTTGACGTTTTCTTGTGTAGGACTTTCTGCATTATCTTGGCAACAAAACCTCCAGAGTTTTTTTTGAATGCGGACCCTGACAAGGAAGTGGAGTACAAGTTCAATATGATATTTGACCGAAATTTGTAATTCACTTCACGCTAAAGCCACAAATAGAATACGTACCACCGATCTTCGAATCCTTAATTTTCACCAAAGATACAGTCCCCATACTTCCCGTCCCTAGGACATGGAGAACTTCATACTTTTTGAGCACATCTTTCGACTGATGGCGAAGGATATTATCGTGAAGGCTGTCGCTCATGGTATATTTGTTAATATTTGAATTGTGTGGCAGAGTGTGTTGTTTGTTCTCTTCTAGACTACTAGCTAGCTAGTGGACTTCTAGCTAGTCGGTGTTTTATTGTATCGAAGAGGTATTAATGCCAATCGTTGTTTGTGAGGCTTCGTTCCGAGCATGAAAAGTCACAAGGTATTTCCAAGATTCACTTTCTGTTCATCAGTCTGTGGAAAAATTCAGAGCTCGTGTTTAAGCAACGTTTCAATCGGAGCTCGTGGAAGAAATTGTATGCTCGGAAGTACTCAGAAATTGAAGAGCCATCAACCTCATAATAATAATATCTGGATTCTGCAATGCATTTTACACATCACATCCCACAACCCACAACTAATTAAATCTGACAACCAATCCAAAACAGCAACTCAAACCACACTGGCAATGCAGAGACCGCCCTATTTATTGGCGCTATCGGGCCTGCTGGCAGCGAACTGGTCGTCTATTGCCCTCGCATTTTCGCCTTCCGTACTTCATCGTCCGACTGTGTCCCCCTTTATTCTATATGCCACCTTGGCTCAAGAAGACAGCATAAATGTTTCGATTGAACAAAAACACAAAATTCTCCAAATGATGGAAACCACTAAAGATGTTGGCAACGAATATGCTGAAATGTTCGGACTGTCTCATACGGAATCTGCCATTTTTGCGTTTTTCTGTGCTTTGCGTCAAGCGGGCACTCCCCTCGGTTTAAATGGAGAACCATTTGTTTTACGACGGGACGAGATTTTGCAAGCGCTTCAAGCCGCAGACGCTCCCTTTGATGATTTCTTTACTATGAAGGACTTTGCCAAGGCGGTCGAAGATGATTTCTTGGATGCGGCAAGAGGATCGACGGATAATCGCAAGGGATGGAAGGTAAGTTTTTATGTGGTACTAGTGTGGTTTTTGGATTTATGCGATTTGTTTATCATCCACACTAAAGGTTCATACTGTCTACAAACCATTTTATTTAGATTACGGCGGTATCGGAACCACGAGGAGAATCCTTTGAGGAAGCCCGCATGACCTTTGAAGATGTGGAAGCTGCCCTCGCAAAGGGAACTGTTATATTGAATGCTATTGGAGCTCACGTACCCAAATTGGCTGGACCATCATTAGCTTGTACGGATGCTACTGCTTTTCCCAACGCTATTAATCTTTATGTAACAAGCGCTGGCACGCGCACGAGTGCACCGCCTCATACCGACAAACAAGATGTGGTTGTAGTTCAAACTTCGGGTCAAAAGCATTGGCGCGTGTTCGCACCTACGGATGCCTCCCGCAAACCCATGGCAGACATCTTTGCACGTGGCAAGGGTGATGACAGTTTGCCTTTATATCAAATAATGGACGACAGTGACACCGTTAATTCGGCTGACTTGCTGATTGAAACAGTCCTCAATACTGGTGATATTCTCTTTATTCCAGCTGCCTTTCCCCACACAACAAGCACTGCTCATACTGAGGATGCCAAGACGAGTGTCCACCTGACGTTTAATATTGATACTCATGTGTGGCAACAGGACTATTTGAGTGCCCGTCGTTTGGCACTCAAGCGGGCCTGTGTCTTGGATTCTGCTCTAGGACAAACTAATGACAGCGACAACCGCTACGAGGGACGGGTGAACGAACTACCAAAGGACGTACTAAACGATATCATGAATCCTTTCCCAATGGGATTTTTGGATACAGAGAATGAGGCTGAAGCGAAAACAATTAAGGACAAGGTTGTGGCAGAACTCAAACGCATCAGTACCTTGGTAGATGAAACAACGGCCTTAGCAGTTGATGATAAGATATGGGAAGACACGGTGGTCCGTCTACGGCAGGAGGGAGTTGAACTTTTGGAAACGCACAGAGACATGTATTTGGCGGCCATTAAGGAAGGTAGAACACGGGAGGCGGAGGAAGCCATGACGGCGCATCTCGATGGTTCGATACGAAAGGCTATAACACCAGAGCGATTGCAGCGCATGAGTCTTTTCCGTGTCAAGGGTTTTTACGAACAAATGGAAGCCAGCTTGAACTCGTTGCGAGAATGGTCGCTCATGGGCAAGCCTATTAATAATAGCGATGACAGTGGAAGTGAAGGAGCTCATACCGCCAAGATCAGCTTGCCCGAAAATTGGGCCTTTACTCTTCCCGTCAAAGTTGGCGACGAAGTCGAAGCCGACCTAGGCGGGGCATTCTTTGATGCTATAGTGACAAGAGCAGCCGGTGGGAAATTTGACGTTCAGTTTTTCGATGGCGATGTGGAAACATGGTTGGACAGAGGCATGTTGAAGCTCAAAACACCTCCTGCTATTGGCGATGACGAAGTGGACACCGCAAATATGACGCCTAAACAATTGAAAAGATGGCGTAAGGAGCATACGAAGAAGCAATCGTTAATGGACTCAGAACAATGAACTCACGCAAATGTATTAGGATTTACACTACTTGGTACAAAAAGAATACTCGGAAATTGACTCCTCAAAGTGTTACTCTGGTCAAATAATTATTTTGTCTGCTCGTCAAAATCGACGAGATTTTTTTACTAACTACTCCATAAAATACATGATAATAATAAGAAATACTAGACCTAGCTAGAGTCAGGCTGAAACTTACCGTTAGCTGACAGTTACCATGTGACTGTTGAGAATTTTCTCTCCATAGTAAGACCAGTTATATTTGGTACTATTTGTATATTTTATATCTTCATCAAAACGTGTTGGATTTTATTTAGAATGGATTCATCTGAAAGAGCTCGGCGAGATCTTTCCATTTAGACAATAAAAAGGATACTTAGGCTTACAACGGCTGTCTTCATCAGTCTTTATTGCAGTCACCTCATATTTCGCCTGTATTGGCTGCAAATCTACTGCTACTAGTAGCCAGACTACTAGATGAAAGATAGCTAGACACGACACTGATTGTACTCATCACCACTTAACTTTGGTTGTAGAGGACCATGGTGTTGCCAAAGCTCCCATTTACGAAGCCCAAAACCCGGGGACAGATCATGGATGCCCGACAGAAGGGGAAAATCTATGGATGGTGCGTCAAAATTCCAAAAGGGAGGCCTCCAAAAACTGATGCCTTGTCAGCAAGGACAACAATGAGTAAACGACCTCCTGCACTTGCTTGTGGAGCCAACAACTCCTCCTGCAGCCAAGAAAGCAAAGATGAAAGGAGCAAGACGTTTAAATTACCAACAGAGAGAGACCTGGTCTACATTGAAACTGGCTGTGCATGACTATGCAGCACATCTACACGAGAGTGTTGAAGGGTTGTATGACCCAATTGCATTGACCACGGTCAACGACAACGCAAAACGATTTGCACATGCTGCAAATAAACACAACATCAGGACCCAGGATGTGACATATGAGCAATTTTGGGAGGATAGTAAGCCAAAGAACCCACCATTGTTGTGGTCTCCAAACCAAGTTTCTTTCCTGCAAGAGGCTATTGTGTCTCGTGACAATGGAAACAATCCAATTACACGACATGAAGTGATCCAATTGATTACTGAGATTTCACAGACGTTTGATGAAGTTAAAGCTAAAAACCATTTCGATTACCTCATCAGGGAGGGACGTTTGACTATATTAAAGAGAGGTGGAAGAGTTTTGACGGCACAAGCCACAACAACAAAGAGGAGTGCAATTACCATGGAGCAGCAGTGGCGATGGCTGGCATTCCACATTTGATTGGTGCTTCAATGAAGTGTCCAGACTAAATACTTTTGATGGCACTGGTGCGGACTTTCAGGACGTCTGTGATCATTTTGTTGGCAACATAGACAAAAGCTGTTTCATGGCTACTGGAGATGGAAGTGTAAAGGGGATTGCATCATCAAATAAAGAGAAGACAGAGGCAATCAGAGATGACTGTCGATCTTCCATTACAAGCTTGCGCAGTGGAAATGCAGCAGGTAACCAAGGTCCTTTCATATTTTTGGCCAAGGGGAAGAAGAATGATTGCCATCAATCCCTCAACCCTAGGAGTCTAGAAAATGATCAATGTATGCCTACAGCAGGATCCTATGTCGTGATGTGCGACAATGCTTACATGACAGACATTGTGTGGCTTGAAGTTGTGCCAAAGCTATGCGCTGGTATAAGAGCCATGCCTATCATCAAGGACCACCCTGAATGGTGGTGTATGTTCACTTTAGATGGCTTTGGCTTGCACGTCAATGTCCATGAAGCACTCAAGATTTTTACAGAGTACAAGATCCTCATCACCCAACAAGAAGAAGGTGACAGCTCCCAAGTTAACCAAGCGTACGACCAACTGGTTGCGAGAGCAGACAAACGACACCTTAACTGCAGTTTGATTAAGATAAAGAAGACACTCAAGTCCAAGATGACACAGTGGCACCTCATCAAGATTGCTGCAAATGCGCAGATGAAGGTTTCACGAGAGACTTGGATCAAATCCTTCAATAAAGTTAATTGCCATCCAACGTTTCGCATATCCTTTGCAGACTGGCTTGATAGGCTGCGTGACAAGGGGATTCTTCAATCTGGTGACACCTTTTATGATGACAACATCTTTGGTTTGTTTGATGCAATGCCTGCTTTTTGGAAGCGCATGCCGGTAGTCGCAAGACAGGGTCTTGTTGATGCCATTGTTGATGGCATGAAAGAGGCAGCAGAAGATAATGAGACAACAGTCTGGAGTGCCAGCAACATTCGTCTGCTGACGAAGTTTGTTCCATTAGATGACATGCACAAAGCCAGGGCATGTTATCTTGCAGCAAAAGAAGATGCAAAGGTTATTGACACGACAGAAGAGCAGTACATGAAGAGGATGCAGCAGCTTCAAAATGAGGAGTCAACAGACATCAACTCTTCCCAACTTGAAAACTATTTTAGTTTTAAACCACAGATGCTCCTAAATGCCTATATTGAGGAGAGAGAAAAGCATCCGGCAACACTGACGTCTGCTTCAACAACAAGGGAGCTTTTTGATCACATGTGCAATCATGCAGCACAGATGCACTGGGATCAAGTCAGGTCATTGTTGCCAACAGCAGCATTGGATGTGGAGGTAAGTGAAAACCAAAAGACACTCTTCAATCCCTCGTACAAGAATGTTTTGCAAGGATATATCATGTACAATGTCAAGGGCGCAGGAGCTATGAACAAGATTGCAAAGCGACGACTGGATATCATGTCTGGTAATGTTGCTAGTTATGCAAGGTGTCTAAATAATAAGAAGCATTTGGGTTCCTTAAAGGAATACAATGAACTCATTGCTTCTGTGGCTGAAATCAGTGCCGAAATGGAAGTGGAGAAGCAACGAAAGAGGGAAGAGGCTTCAGCCAAAGCAACAGAAAGACAGGAGAAGAAGAAGCAAGCTCCTGTCAAGGACTTTAAAACAATTCAAGAAGCTAAAATGCCAGAGCTCCACTGCACCACACACTTATGAAGGATCGATCTGCAGCTGCGGCCACTGCTGTTGGTGATGGTTTGTCGTTGTTGATTAAAAATGCAACAAAGAACCATCATCTGTTGATGCTTTCAAAGAGGCAATTAATAGATTTGCTGAAGTACTACTATGCCGCAAAGGTACCTGGAGTGGCTAAGATGCAGAAAGAGAAGCTTGTTGATGAATTGTGGAGGCACGACAGCATGTATCATGATGATGATGATGAAGAAGATGATGGTGATTGAAAAAGGCACAACTTGTGCCTTTCTTTTGCTTGTTATTATTTTACTACACACTCGTCGCGATACACCTTGTTAACGGTGTGTCAGCTGGACCCATTTCCATGCCAGCATACCCAATATCAGTTAATGGCTGGGCCGTAACTTAATAACTATTAGTCCTACACTTTAACTTCCATGAAGTATATGATAGGTCTCATCAAACTGGATCGATTGGTGTACTCAAAAGTGTGTTTAGAGACTATGTGTATCTGCAATAATTATTGTCGTTGGATCACTACGGTGATGTCATCCTGACTCTAGTCTAGTAGTCTGGTCTACTAGAGAGTAGTCTAGTAGACCAATAATTATTACTCGGAATTCTTAATAATCTTCGTCGCCCAGTTTGTTTACACTACAGTAAGGTTAGAAGTACGAGTACGTTTTGTTATTCTCTCTGTTTTTTTTTCACATCATGACAGATGGACTCGCAGTACAGATAGAATTGATAGAACTTCGAGCACTGAACAGGAATATGCGCTAATATTAAACATAATAAAATCCAGCTACACTGTCACGTTTGCTTCGGAATGCTGAACGAAAGCTGCAGAAGATGATGGGAGCTCAAGCTCGAACGGCAGCATCTGCGGCGGCGGCAGTCATCGTGGTGTGGATCCTCTTTCGACAGCTCTTTCAGAGCCTTCAGCTTAAAGAAAGGGCAACGATACCGACAGATAGACTTACTTCTAGTAGGTTTAAAAGTCCCCCTGCGGTTCTTGAAAAGCCCCGTGGAAATTTGTCGAAGGACAAGGCTCAATTTCTCGGATTGGATCTGACTTTGGTCTCTCCTGAAGCAGCATCAACGCGATCTTCTGTGGTTCATTGCGTGGGAGACAACTTTCTGCCCAAAACCTCGGCTGGATATCGATCCTGTCAGTTCCGCCACTTATGTTGGGACTTGGACGGCAGAGACTTTGTGGTGGTCGAATCACCCCTGCACAAACGGGCTGCCCAATTACTGAACCAAATGGGATCTAAATACGTAAAGTCTTCCTCGGACTTCAACACGAGCGTAGCGACCTCTGCTACCACCGAAGATCGCCTACGGCAGGGGGAAGACGGAAAATGGTTCCCTCGCAAGATTCCAATGGGTGACCAGCAAAAGGGATTTTATGAATTGCCAAAGGATGTGGTCTTGGTGCCTGTGGAATTTCCAATGGATGGTGAGATGGCAGCAAAGGACATTTTGCTGGATCTCTTCCTTCCCATTTACAATTTACTGGCCATGTTTGATATGCAAGACAAAAGGCTGTTATTGGTGAATCTAAGCCCGTCTTGTAAGACACAAGATGCCAGCAACAATTGCTACAACGAAGTCAGAAGGTTCTTGCCTTTGATGAATCGACATTTCAGCTTGAAGCATTCCTTCATGACATTGAACGATAACATTGACTTGCCTCTTGGAGGAAAATCACCAAATTCAAATTTCATTTGTGCGAAATATGGAGCAGCAGGTCTAGGGGCATTGACAGATCATGGGATTCACAAAAAATCACACGGGGAACGAAGAAAGGATTATACGTTTGTTCAGAACAATGGCAGGGGTCCGTTGCTATTCGCTTTTCGGAATTACATTTTGGATAATCTTGGAATCAATCAGGAACTTAATCATCAGCCTAATAACAATCAGCTTTCTCTCAGAATAGCCGCACTCATCAGCGAGTCGAAATGGTCCGGACCGCAAGACTTTCGACAACAAATTGAAGCGATTCGAGGCGCCTTTCCTACCGTTCGATTTTCATTGGAGACTTATAACATGTCCTCCATTTCATTGGAGCAACAAGTGGAAATTGCTACAAAGTGTAGCATTTTTATCACTAGCATGGGCAATGGAGCCCTGCCGGCCTTGTTTCTACCCCGTGGTGCGATGCTGATAATCTATTTCAACGATAAAATGGAATTCATCGTAGACAACAAGTTAGAAACCAATATTCCAGTAAAATCGGACTGGGATGTGTGGAACAACCTTGGCTATATTCGGGTACATTGGTTGCCCTTGGGGATCAAAGATGAAGCTCGAGGCTTGCACATTTTACGGGAACTCGTTCAATACGAGATTCAAGAAATGAAGATGACATCAGATATCAAAAATGCCGCCAAGCAAGGGCAGCAATCTGTTGATGGAACTTTCAATGGTATGAAAGTACATTTTGTGAACAACTCTGACAGTTTCTCTAGGAGTCATTGCATCGGAGACAATTTTCAGGAGGAAGCGCACGTTTTCAGATCATGTGTATTGCAGCACATGTGTATAGACTTGAGCAAGCAAAATCGTAGCTATTCGTTGGTAGCATCCAGTGATAACGCTCATCATGCGACCATGGCTGCCAAGTTCTCCTCCTCTCTTTCAACAAATATGAATTTAGCCGTTGCATTGGGCCAAAATATTCGTTTTCATGACGGCAAAGGGTGGTTTCCGGAGGTCTCAACGACACCGCATGATGGCTACTACGAACTAATGAATGATGTTGTTTTGGTCCCATTTCACGCAGAGCAACCGAACATTCACAATCCTGGTCATTTGTTGTGGGATTACTTCCTACCCATTTACAACCTGCTTGCTATATTCAATTTGACTGAAAACCAAATCCTTGTAAGCAATGTGGATGACGCCTGCACCCAGGATGAAGACAGTCCATGCTGGAAAATCGCTACCAAATTTCTTCCATTGCTCGGAGTCAATCCTGACACGTTTCGAAATACTAGGACCAGCGAATTAATCGTAGTAGGGGCACAACGATCGAACGTTGTTTGTGCAAAAAGCAGTGTCGCTGGCATTGGATTCTTGACAGACCATGGTTGGAACCGACACGGACAGCGAATAGAAGATTATCGTGATGTCCATAATGTGGGGCGGGGTCCAACCTTCTTTGCTTTTCGGAATCACGTTATTCGGAGGATTGGTATTGTGGAGGGTCACAATCCACAACGACAACACACAATTGTTTTTTCCAGGCTCTCCTCGAAAAACCCAGCGCGCTGCAGGGCGTTCGAGAAACAAATTGCATCAACGAGAAGTGCTTTTTCGGTGGACGGTGTCATTGTTGAGGGGCACGTCCTTTCCGAGTTGAGCATGGAGGAACAAGTCAAGCTGGCGACAGAGACAACTGTATTTGTGAGCGTTGTTGGAGGCTCTGCTTGTGTTGGCACTTTCCTTCCGAGAGGCTCCACCATCATTTTGTTTTTCAACGATGCAGATGGTGACTTTGTCGACCACGCAAAAAGTAAGGATTTCCCTGCCATGATCGATTGGGACTTCTGGAACAACGCTTCGTACCTTCGAGTACATTGGCTGCCCATGAGCACAATGGAAGACGAGATGAGCCTAGAGGCACTCACTGAATTGATTCGAAGTGATTTGTCGACGTACGGTGAAGTTGGATCTAAGAAAGTTGGATCTAAGCGAACGATAAAGTAAGATCCAAAAGTATTACGCAGTGCTTTGGCCATTCTATTTGTTTATTGGTTTGCTAGCTCAGAGCAGAGTTGAAAGCAACGGTGATTGATGGATGGTGTAGAAGCAGGCACTTCCTTCCATTCGTAGATGCTTGAAAGGAACGAACGATGGGAAACTGCCGTATCCAGTGCTTGCTTACTTGCTACGGATAAGTCATTATTTGTTGGTTGGGATAAGAGTAGAGTTTCTTGAAGACTTGGCGGGATGAGCTCTGTTCGCATAGAAAGTCTATCAATCACGCTGTGAGTTGTCGCTGCTAGACACCATTCACTGTTGAGTACCTCCTCTGCCGTGTATCGTCGAGAGTGATCCAGCACTATCAAATTTTGGAGCAAGGACAAGAGACCAGGAGATTCCAAGGCGCGCGGCAGCCGTGTTTCGAGAGGTTTGGGGTCTTTTTCAGTAAATTTCAGTTTCCCATAATCTGGCAGTGCGGAGGCACCTGGCCAAGATCTATCGTTCGGCGAACCAAGGAGATCATAAATAGCCATAAGTTGACCCAACACATTTCCGCCTGTCAATTTGTGTAGGAAAGAATGAACATTTGGGTGAATCGGGGAATTTTGGCCAGGTTCGTCTCGACGCAAACTGTAGGTATCAAATACTGTAACATCCACTCACTCTCCCCCTTACGTACCTCTAAAGAGCGGCACCCCTGTCACCAACTCAGCCAAGACAAGGCCTGCACTATACGTGTCAACCGCCGGTGTCTCTGCCACGCCACCCAAAAGCAGCTCGGGCGGTCTGTAGTATAATGTACACAATCCTTTGGCATCCTCCTGGTTTTCAATGTTTTCCATTTTCTGGTCGGTGGAATAAGGCCTTGCTAGACCAAAATCACACAACTGAATGTAACCTCCAGATGAAACAAGTAAATTGCCAGGTTTAATGTCGCAGTGAAGAATTCCATTGGCGTGACAGTGTTGCAAGGCTGAAAAAATATCGTGGGCAATGCCTCGCAGAATCGAGAACGACAATACTGACAGGAAGGATCGTCTCCGCCATTCTTGTGTGACATAGAGATCGACGGGGCAATAGGGAAACGCCAGAGAAATAGCTTTTCCGCCCATTGAGCTCTCTTTGGAAGGATACACGTCCAGCAATTCGACAATATTGGGGTGCGTTTGTAATACCTGTAGGGCACGTATTTCGTAGTACGCTTCTCTGGATAATTTGGTAGAACTGGTTTCAGAGGAGCAAGAATCCCAACCACCCCTTCCACTGAGTAACTGACCACCCGTTGAAAATTGTGCAATTGTTTTGACTGCTGCCAATTTCCAACGCCGACTTGAGGTACAGGTAGCGATGGCGACGGATAGTTCCCCAAAGGCACCCCGTGCTAGCACCGGGTTCCGACTTCCAATGGGATTGTGAATCTCATAGCTACTGGAACCCCCATTGTCTCGAAACCAATCGCTAACATTGAGAACCAACTCTATTGTTGGATTTGTCATACCAAACCAGCTGTTGACTTAATAACAATTACTGTATGAATGTACACGTCTCAATGATAATTGTTGCTTTTGTTGGATATCTGTCTTTCGTTTAAAGATATTAAGATTAAGACGCTAGTAGTAGTATGGTAGCTCTACTACGAGTAGTAGCTACTGTACTAGCTAGCTACTCTAGCTAGCTACTGTAGCTAGCTACTAGTAGCTACCACTAGTAGTAGCTAGCTACGCCGGTCTGCACGTTTATCACACACTGTAGTACATCACTTGTTAGCGCACAATATCTTCCAACGAAGTTAACTTGCACGCTTCCTAATTGTAGCACCTACAACCACAAACTCTTTCATACATGCAGCTTTGTTACCCTCGTGACGAGGTGGCTTGGGTGATTGCTGCCACGGCTTTGGGTGTGTTTGTCAGCACCATCTGGACAGGGTCTATTTTTCAAGGCAGTCCTGTAACGGAGCTGGGCAATCGACCATTGGGGTCCCATTTGTTCGCCTACTTGTTCCGATACTACAAAGATGGAGTCGGAGTTTGGGGTTATGATCCTGTTCTAGGAGCCTTTGCTCCTCCTCTCCGAACTCGATTTCACCTGGTGGTAATTCTGGTCTTGTGGGCAGGCCTGTTATCTCACTGGCCCGTCTCGATCATTCCCGATCAGTGCTTTTCCTCGGGAATCTCTCTCAGTCACATTCAGTCGGGTGTATTGGCTATGACATGTTACTTGCTGCTGCAATACCTGATCCACTATTGTTTGCCAGGAGTCAGTCATCCGGGAGGTCCTCGAGATCACAAAATTCAACGAATTCCTGCTTGGGAAGATACCACCACCACACTGCCAGCTTTTGCCAAAAAATGGAGGTGTACCGTCGCAGAGGAATCACACGAGATTTCGAAAGCTAAATTTGCTGGTACCGCCGCCAGTCTCACAGGAGAGGCATCGGGTCGTCAAATGTGGACAAACCAAAAGGAAAAGGATCCCACGACAGACAAGATTAAGGTCGATGAGAAACTCGTCATGGAAATGGCCTCAGGCGGACGAGAGAATTCGAGCTTTAACCCTTCAAGGAATCCCAATAGGTGCGTTTCTAGCTAGTGTCTCCTGCGATTGCGATCGTTTTCCGTGGTTTTACATTTATACTGTTGATGTAACATTATTTTCGTTCCACCGTTTCCTCTTCCTTCTCAAATCTGTCCATTATTTCCTATCTACGGCACAGCTGCGACCAACTATTTCGAAGACAGCAAATCCGGGCCTTTCTTGCACGCGGCAACAAAGCGCCTGATCAAAAGAAACCCAAAATGGTCAGAGATGCCCTTTACAAGGCAGCTCATTTTTATTCCATGCTCCAAACGGAGGATGGTCATTGGGGCGGCGATTATGGAGGCCCTCATTTTCTCATGCCTGGTTTGGTATGTGTCTGGTACATCATGGGAAAACCTGCTTTAATGTTAGATGATGAAGCTATTCAATTATTGAAGCATTACATTCTGGTCCACCAGCAAATTGATGGTGGTTGGGGTACCCATATTGAATCTCCTTCTACAATGTTTGGAACGACACTGATGTATGTAGCCCTTAGACTTTTGGGTGTTGGTGTGGACGAGCCTGCAGCTGCCAAGGGTCGGAAATTCATTCATGAGAATGGTGGAGTCGTTATGACATCCTCTTGGGCCAAGTTTTACTTGTGCCTTCTCGGAGCAATGGATTGGGATGCTCACAATTCAGTCCCTCCTGAGATGTGGCTTTTGCCCAACTTTGTGCCCTTTCACCCTGGCCGCATGTGGTGCCATGCACGCATGGTCTATTTGCCCATGTCATACTTGTATTCACGCAGATATGTTTACCGAAATGCTGAGTCGGACCCCAAAATTTTGAGCCTCCGGAAGGAGTTGTATGTAGAAGATTATGAATCCATTCCATGGATGAAAACCAGGCACATGGTGGCTCCCATGGACAATTATTCTCCGCTTCCTTGGATGATGAAAGTCCTTCAAAATGCTTTGGCACGCTATGAGACTTGGGCAATTTTTCAACCCTTCAAGATGTTTGTTCGCCATCATGCCAATCAATTTTGTATTGACTACATGCACGCCGAAGATTTGCAAACAAACTATATTGATATTGGTCCTGTCAACAAAGTTCTGAATATGCTGTCTGCCTATGATGGTATGTTCTTTTCTTACAAGATTTCTCCTTCCTCATTTTTAAAGAATCAATTGCTCACCCTTGCCTTCTTGAAATCTAGTTGCTGGTAATCTCAATGATATTAATGTAATGAGTCATATGCTACGTGTTCAGGACTATCTTTGGGTTGCTGATGATGGCATGAAAATGCAGGGTTATAACGGCAGTCAATGCTGGGATACTTCCTTTGCTATGCAAGGATACTACGAGGCTGAACTTTTAGACGATTTCCCTGAGGTATCTGAAAAAGCCTGGGCATTCTTCGAGCGATGCCAGATTTTGTGTTCCAAAGCTGCCAAGTAAGTTGTGCGCTGACTTTGTTTCTGAAGTACACAATGCTTTACTCCGCATAACTGAAGCCCGAATCCAAATCTCATACATGCTGTGCCTCTTCAAGAGCATCACCTGCCTATAAGTTTGAAGCTGCCGAATATCGAAAGGAATACTACAGACATGTCTCGGAGGGAGGTTGGCCATTCAGTACTAGTGCTCACGGTTGGCCTATCAGTGACTGCACCTCTGAAGGGTTGAAGGGTGTGCTCTGTCTACTCAAATCCCAGACTATCCAAAAGGGCATCAGCAAGAATAAGCTTGATCCAATTGACGATAAGCGACTAGAGAGAGCAGTTCATGTCATCTTGGCATACCAGAATGAGGATGGTGGCTGGGCTACCTACGAGAACAACCGAGGATATGGTTGGTATGAATCACTCAACCCAAGTGAAGCCTTTGGTGATATTATGATTGACTATTCTTATGTTGAATGCAGCATGGCCTGTTTAACAGCTCTCCATGAATTTCAGGATAGATTTCCAAATGTCCGAAGCCGAGATATCAATCACTCCCTAAAAATGGGAAATCGATTTTTGAAATCCATTCAAAGAGAGGACGGTTCTTGGTATGGATCTTGGGCATGTTGCTTCTGCTATGGAACATGGTTTGGTGTTGAGGGTCTGGTCAAAAGTGGAGAACCCCTGGATTCGCCACATCTTACCAAGGCATGTGAGTTCCTTCTCAAGCACCAGCGCCCAAATGGTGGCTGGGGTGAAGATTTTACTTCATGCTATGACAAAGATTACGCCAAAAATGGGATGGATGCCTATGGTGACGAAGGAAGCAGCGTTGTGAACACAGGCTGGGCTCTGCTTGCCTTGGCATGTGCCAAGTGTGATGACAAAGATGCAATTCGAAGAGGCGTTCGATACCTTATCAAGCGCCAGTTACCATGTGGAGATTGGCCACAAGAAGGAATTGCCGGAGTTTTTAATCGTTCAACTGGAATTACCTACACAGCCTACCGCAATGTGTTTCCAATATGGGCAATGGGTCGCTGCTCTGCTGTCTATGGAAATGATCTTGACCAGAAAATTTGAAGAAAGCCTAACGTTCAATGAAATGATCTTCCACTATCAAATTTAGAACGCATTGGTCTTGGTCAGTTAAAGTGCCACAGATCAAATCCCTCCTGCCTCCCAACAGCTGCCACATTATTCTCCAAAGCACCGCTTGTGCGGTTCATTGCAACACAGACAACTACAGGAAGTTCAACTAACATCCTTAGGTCCAGTGCTTTTGCAACTTGCGGCAATGCTGCTACTACTACAGGCTGCTGTTTCTCTAGAGTTTTTTGCTTTTTTGTCGCCGGTTGGTTGTCACCTGGAGGTTTTGCAGCCTTGCTCTTGTTGATCAGGCCAAAATTAGTATTCTCTTCCAGCAACTTTTTCTGGGTTTGTAAATCTTTGACTAATAAGGAAAAATGAACAATTGGAATTTTCAAGTTCAAGTCACGGTTTGTATAATATCCCTGTTGAATTTTTTTGTGGTCAACGTCCAGAAAACAATAGACTCGTTTGCGGGCATCTTCTGAAAGAGCCTTGACAAAATCTTTGCCATCCCGCCCCGCTCCCCACACCACAAATTTTCCATCGTGATTATTCCATGGTGTGGGTGTGACATTGGACGTAGCAGGCGTGGGTCGATTGCGCAAGACATTCCATTCAAAAGCCAGAGCTCGCAAATGCAGCAATAATTTGCGAGAGGTTGAATAGCTCTGCGATTGATTGTGGCGGTGACGATACGTCAGCAGTGGCTTGTCAGGATTGCTGGTTGACTTGTGCAGTCGTAATAAGCCATTTGCATACAGATGGGCATGAAAAAATCGCAGATCCTCCGCCAATCGAAGAGTTTGCGGAGTATCGAATGTAGGGTGAATGAGGCGTAGGACAGCCGTCTGTCCGTCATCTAGGGACGCAGATATCAAGTTTACTACATCTTCTCCGGGTTTGGGAGCTTCAATGTATCCATTCAGCTCCTCGAATCTCGACCGGCACATCATCCACGTTGGTTGTAAAAGCGTAACTTCTCGAAATCGTTCCAAAAGCAAACGTTCCTCTGTCAAGTTGTTGGCCCATGATGTGTAGTGCCAAGTACTCTCTGGTGGATCGCGAACAACTCGACATCCCATGAGAGTTTTGAGGCGTTCATCTGGCGGTAAAGCCAACATACCGCTGATTTGTTCGGCAACTCTTGTTGAATCCATAACATCATCACTGTCTAAGAGGCATAGAAATGGTTGGATTCCGTTCCGAGAATCGTTATCAATCTCAGAGCTAGAAGAATCACAAAGGGTTTGGCTTAATTCTGCTGCTCGATTACGAGCATATCCTGCTCCTCGTCCTACGCCATCGGAGCTTTTGGCAATGAGGAGTCTGGACGGTATTATTGTCTGGGATGTTTTGCGTGAGCTGGTTGCGTCCTGCACATTCAAATCACTATACTTTTGCTGCAGTTTCAACAATATTTCCCAGCTACCATCGGTGGATCCGTCGTCGTAACAGCACACGCGCACATATAATTCGTAGTCATCCAACGTCGGAATTAACTCTTGAGGAATATTTTGATGCATAGCCGAAAGTACTGTCTCTTCCAGAGTTTCCGCCGCATTATGAACAGGCACAATCACATCAACCTGCACGATGTGTCGAGCCATCTGATCTCGCGCAATTTTCAGACCGGGTAGCAGAGACCCAAACTTCCATCCGAGGACACCCCTGGATATCCGATGACTGATGCAAACGCCAAAACCCAAAATGCTTTTTCGTGCGTGTGAGAGTGTTCCCCTTGATATCCTTAAATTGTAATGAAGGACAGTCTAAACACTCAGTCGTCTCCGTGTTCTTTTTCGCTCCCTCGTTGAAATAAATAATATCCTTGCCGTTTCAACCAGTTTCCGTGCTGCTGACTAGACTACTCTAAAATAATGATCGACATCATCATAGGCGAGGCAAAGATACCGCGGCGTTGGTTTCTCTATGACAGTGACGAAAGATGTCCACCTCAGTCAACTTGTGCATCTGCTTCAATTGTGCAGCACCTCCAAACTTCGAAACCATCATCCAGCTCAGATTTTACAGATATTCATTCATAAAGCAATTTTACTACTACTCTAGCTAGTAGTCTATTAGTACTACCTGGTAGAATCCAAAGATACCCCGTGACATCTACATTCCAACTTCAACTTTACAGTCCGTCATTCTGTCTTTGCCTTCTCTGCGCGTACGTGTTATTCAAAAATACAACCAGGGTACTGTGATGTGTCTGGTTTCGCACGCACCATGGTTCCCCGTGTGCGCATTTTAACATGACAATTCGCCAGAATGGGTTGACTCATGAGTTGGACCTATTCGACTCGATCCGACTTCAACTTGCGAGCCTCGGATTCTTTCTTTCCTCTTGTTGGATGATGATATCCAAAAGGCAAAAAACACACTTCCCTGAATATCTATTACGGTACCAGCCAACAACGATTGGAGTATCTACCTAGTAGGCATAAAATAAAAAACAATTCTGCATTGAACCACCTGAACAAAGAAACAGAAAGATGGTTCACTTCAAAGCTTCAGCCGTCGCTTTGCTCGCAGCAGGAGTCTGCACAGCGTAAGTTTCCCGTCGTACGATCAGTTGTTCCCTTTCGGGGTCTTTCATCTTGTCCGCGGAACGACAAGTTTTCTTCCACCACTTTTATCACGTTTTCTCACTTTTGTTGAATCCCTTTTTGAACTACAGTTGGACACCCAATGCGGCATTTACAAACAAAGCCATCACCACAACTAGCAACGGTCTTCAGTCTCGATCGGCGCTTAACATGGTTCTCAAAGACCCGACCGCGGCTGGACCGATGGGAGGCGGTATGTTTACTGCAACCAACTCAGAAAGTCGACGCGTTGTACCAGAAAACCCAGGAGATAGGCCTACCATGAAAGTTGTGTACGTTGTCTTGGAATCCCAATATCAATCTTCTATGACAGCCGCCGTCAAGCGCATCAATGCTGGTAACGAAAACATGAACGTAGAATGCGTGGGATACCTTTTGGAGGAGCTGCGAAACGACGATGCCTATGAACAATTCAAGAAGGATGTAGAGGACGCCAACATCTTTATCGGATCTCTTATCTTTGTTCAAGAGCTTGCCGAGAAGGTCGTAGCGGTCGTAGAACCCCGACGAAAGGATCTCGATGCAGTTTTGGTTTTTCCCTCCATGCCCGAGGTCATGCGAATGAATAAGGTGGGAAGCTTTACTATGAAGAATTTGGGACAATCCAAGAGCGTCATTGCCGATTTCATGAAGAAGAAAAAGCAGGAGGATGGTTCTTCGTTCGAGGAGGGCATGCTCAAGCTTTTGCGGACTCTTCCCAAAGTGCTCAAGTTTCTCCCCAGTGACAAGGCTGCCGATGCCCGCACCTTCATGATGTCGTTCCAGTACTGGCTTGGAGGATCTCCCGAAAATCTCGAGGCTTTGCTCACTATGGTTGGTCAGGATTACGTTGAGCCCATCATGAAACGCATGGAAGGAAAGACGAAAGTTGTAGCGGCAGAGCCCGTTCTTCTCCCTGATACTGCTATCTGGCATCCAGTAGCACCTAAATTTGTCTTTGAGAATAACGCCGATTACTTTAACTGGTACAACAAAGAATTCTGCCCCGATGCTGGCATCAACCCTGAAACTGCTGCTACCGTTGGTATCATTCTTCAAAAGTCTCACATCAATACGAAGGATGACACGCACTACGTCTCATTGATCTCTGAGCTTGAAAGTCGAGGAGCTCGTGTCGTTGCCATTTACTCTGGAGGCCTTGACTTCTCTGGACCTGTCGAGCAATATTTCTACGATGCCAGCGGAGGTGTTATTGTCGACACTGTTATCAACTTAACTGGATTTGCCTTGGTTGGAGGACCAGCCTCTCAGGATCACGACAAGGCCTCCAAGGTCTTGAAAAAGTTGAACCGTCCTTACATGTGTGCTGTACCACTTGTATTCCAGTCCTTTGAGGAGTGGCAATCGTCTGAGTTGGGCCTGCATCCTATCCAGGTTGCGCTTCAAGTGTCGCTTCCTGAGATTGATGGTGCCATCGAACCCATTATTTACGCCGGGCGTGAAGGTGCAACTGGACGCAGTGTTCCTCTTGCCGACCGTGTCAACTTGCTTGCCGACCGTGCCTTGAAGTGGTCCAACCTCCGTTCGAAGCCTGTTCAGGATAAGAAAATTGCCATCACCATTTTCTCTTTTCCTCCGGATAAGGGCAATGTCGGAACCGCCGCTTACTTGGATGTCTTCAATTCCATCGCTGCCGTTCTGAAGCAGTTAAAGGCCGACGGTTATGATGTTGGCGATGCTCCTTTTGACAAAGATGCAATCATGGAGTCCATCTTAAACGACCCTGAGGCTAAGATCTCTTCTCCTGAATTGAATGTCGCCTACCGCATGAGTACCGACGAATACTACGAATTGACGCCTTACGCCGAGGACCTCGAGGAAAACTGGGGACCTGCTCCAGGAAACCTCAACTCTGATGGACAGAATCTTGTTGTCTACGGAAAGCAGTTCGGAAATGTCTTCATTGGTGTCCAGCCTTCTTTTGGATACGAAGGTGATCCCATGCGTCTACTTTTCGCTAAGTCTGCCAGTCCTCATCATGGATTTGCTGCCTACTATACGTATCTTGAGAAGATCTTCAAAGCTGATGCTGTCCTTCATTTTGGAACACACGGATCACTTGAGTTCATGCCTGGTAAGCAGGTCGGTATGTCGGGAACCTGCTACCCTGATCGTTTGATCAACTCGCTTCCTTCTGCTTACTTGTACGCCGCCAACAACCCTTCCGAGGCCACAATTGCTAAGAGGCGTTCATACGCTGCCACCGTCTCTTACCTGACACCTCCCGCTGAAAATGCTGGATTGTACAAGGGATTGAAGGAACTGAAGGAATTAATCTCGTCTTACCAGGGGCTTCGCGAGAACGAAGGACGTGGACCCGCAATTGTCAATTCTATTGTGTCTACGGCCTACGGGTGTAATCTTGATAAGGATGTGGACCTCCCCGATATGGAGACCTACAACGCAAAGGATTCTACCCAAGAGTACCGCGACGGCATTGTCGGAGCTGTTTACTCTCAAATTATGCAGATTGAAAGCCGATTGCTGCCGTGTGGTCTTCATACTGTCGGTGTCCCACCTACAGCGGAAGAAGCAATTGCTACTCTTGTTAACATTGCCCAGCTAGACCGACCCGAAGATAAAATCGAAGGTCTTCCTCGTGTCATCGCTGCCTCTGTTGGCCGCGACATAAACGAAGTTTACCGAGGCAACAACAACGGTGTCTTGACAGATGTTGAGTTGAACGAGAAGATTACCATGGCTTCCCGTGCAGCTGTCCGTGCTCTTGTTATGCAGTCCACAAACTCCGATGGTCGTGTGAAGGAAGTGAACTCTGTCTTTGACGATGTTGGCGCCTTCTTCGGAAATCTTATGGGCAAAAAATCTCCTTGGGTCCAAGCCATTGTCGATGCTGGATTCCCAAAAGTCGAGGCAGACCGATTGACTCCTGTCATCAAATACCTTGAGTTCTGCTTGAAGCAAGTTGTTGCCGACCAAGAACTTCAGGGAATCATGCAGCTTCTCAGCGGAGAGTTCATGATGCCTGCCCCAGGTGGTGACCCCATTCGTAACCCTGATGTTCTTCCTACTGGACGTAACATGCACGCACTGGATCCTTCTGCCATTCCTACTCAGGCTGCTGTTGAGGTTTCCCAAAATGTTGTTGAAAAGCTTTTGGAGAAGTTGGCCGACGATAATGACGGCGCTTTCCCCGAGTCGATTGCTTTCACTTTGTGGGGTACGGATAACATCAAAACCTACGGAGAATCTCTGGCCCAAGTCCTTGCTTTGGTAGGAGTTAAGCCTGTTCCCGATTCTCTTGGACGAGTCAACAAAGTTGAATTGATTCCCCTTGAGAAACTCGGCCGCCCCCGTATCGATGTCGTTGTCTCTTGCTCCGGTGTTTTCCGTGATTTGTTCATCAACCAGATGAACTTGATGGATCGTGCCATCAAGATGGCCGCCGAAGCCGACGAGCCTCTGGAGATGAACTTTATCCGCAAGCACGCCCTTGAGCAAGCCGAGGAACTTGGAATCTCTCTTCGTGACGCTTCTTGCCGTGTGTTCTCTAACTCTGCCGGATCCTACTCTGCCAACGTTGGTCTTGCAATCGAGAATGGCGGATGGGAGGATGAGTCCCAATTACAGGAGCAGTTTTTATCCCGTAAGGGATTTGCTTTCAACGCCGACAAGCCCGGTATGATGGAAGCCCAAGCTGATCTTTTTAAGTCTGCCTTGAAGAATGTCGATGTCACGTTCCAAAACTTGGATTCTTCCGAGATCTCTATTACCGATGTCTCCCACTACTACGATTCCGATCCAACCAAGGTTGTTCAGGGACTCCGTGACGACAAGAAGAAGCCCATGTCTTTCATGGCTGACACTACCACTGCCAATGCTCAAGTCAGATCTCTCTCCGAAACTGTACGTCTGGACGCTCGCACCAAGTTGCTGAACCCCAAATTCTACGACGGTATGCTTGCCACTGGGTACGAAGGTGTTCGTGAGATCCAAAAGCGACTTCGTAATACCATGGGTTGGTCTGCCACTGCCGGAGAAGTTGATAACTTTGTGTTTGAAGATGCCAACGATGTATTCATCAACGATCCTGAAATGCAACAAAAGCTGTTGGATACCAACCCCAACGCTTTCCGTGATATGGTGACAACCTTTTTGGAAGCTAATGGACGCGGATACTGGGAAACATCAGAGGAAAACATTGAGCGTTTGCAAGAACTCTACTCCGAAGTGTAAGCGGCCGATTTTTTCGCTATGCCTGTTTTGTACTGTAGCTTTTTAAATTGTGAACTCACACATGCTCTCTTTCGATATTATTACAGGGAGGATCGCATCGAGGGTATTTAAATTTCCAAACATGCTAAAAAGCGCTAAGCTTTACACGTACACAAATTAGATATATATATATAATTTATATATATACAGTAACGACTTAAATGGGTGCACATATCAATGTTGTCTATTGTTCATTTTAGCTACAACTACTACTAGGCACGAGTTGGAGGAGTTTGTACCTAGTAGTACCCAATGATACAAATACGCCTTGTCTTCAAAAATTTACTGTGATACTGTAACTACCTACTCGGAGTACCTGGTACCCCAAAAAGACTGCAAGTAATACCGTAGAATTTGTACTAGGGTCTACGTAGAGTAACGAGAGCATTATTTTTTGTGTAAAGATGTTTGCCAGCGTACGTAGGGTTAAGGCAAGCGTCACCAGGGTAGATGGCTACGGTGTGCCCGAGGTAGATACGATCGGGATTGGCCGACAAGAGGAAGGCGACGACGATGGGAGTACGCGTGGATAGGTTAGCAATGCCGGTGGCGGCCTGGGTACGATTGAGAGCGCTGCCGGGACCCAGACTAGCGTTGATGGCGCCGTAGTCAGCGTTGGGAGCTTCCCAGGCGTCGGCCTGAGAGTAGATATCGGAGATTTTGAAAGTAACGGACATGTTGGCGATAGTCAACTTGATGCCGGTGCAAAGTTAAGAAACTATTTTAGGTATATAAAGTTGCTTTCGTATTCGACGAAAAGGCAAA
>Ga0100402_1001212_pt1 | contig 29847 bp, 21 predicted proteins | sample CryGeyme20150102_FD_80419 | JGI IMG/M metagenome (GOLD analysis project Ga0100402, IMG submission 80419) | Groundwater microbial communities from Crystal Geyser aquifers in Utah, USA - Crystal Geyser metaG 2015-0102 | ecosystem: Environmental > Aquatic > Deep subsurface > Groundwater | place...
CGACAACCACAACAACAACAACGGAGACGATACGTCCAATTCGGAACTGTTATCGGAATCGTCACCAGAAGTTGATATTTTTGGTGTGAACATTGAAAGCTGGTGCAGTTCCCGCAATTCTTTCGTGTTTGCCGATGATGGAAAAAGTGCAGGATCGTACTATTCGCTCTGGCTAGGATTGCACCAGAGCACAGTGCCACTCGCATAACCAGTTCGATAAAGACAACGGACTGGCAGCACCGGAAGGACTGAGAGATTGGAAGCAAGTCAGTGTGGTGCTGCATGAAATGTCCGATATTTGGTCAGGATTTTGCGCGTATGCCTACTACGGCAATCCCTCGTTTCGCATGTTCCAGGGTGGACCGTGGCGTTCGGATCCATTGGAACCAACCGAAGACTTTTACAATTTTCGAAAAGCTCTCGAAGGAGAAGCAGAAGGAAAAGCGGCGACCAAAAAACACAAAAACAGTACATTTACCCTTGATCCTCCATTAGACTTTGAACGATTGCTAGCTCCAACCTGCCAACAAGTGGAAGCACAATTGAAATCTTGTTGTGGTCTCGATTTGTACCCTTACTCTGAAATACAGTCCTATGCAGCAAATATCAAAGGAGCAGAATCGCACAGTCGCTTGGTTGTGGAAGATCGAGTCATATCGAGTCCATTGTTTATATCTTCTCTGGCGGGCGTCGGATTGGTGGGATGGTTGTTGAGAAAATCGATGAGGGGCAGCGTTAACCGTTCCGCCTATCAACCGTTAGGTTAATAAGGAATGCGACGAAGGCCACGAAGGAAATGTCCACGCTTGGTTTAGTTTTTCTGTTTTAGCAAATCACTAATGAAATTAGAATAAAATAATATTGTTATTTCCGTTTGACTGTCACGCAACACAATCACTCCATGCGATACTGCTCGTGCTGTTTCTTTTGTTGTTCATCTGGAACAGGCACACCAGCTTGACGCAGTACATTCATGGTATGCTTCCAAATTATACGTCGTGCTTCGGGTGTATGATGTTTGGTTAATGATGCCGTTTCTCCGTACTGGTTCACAATATATACCCCTTCCTCCTCGGCTGCTGTACTTGTAGAATTGTATCTGTTGTCTATATTATTATTGCTGCTGCTGCTGCCAAGAGCCGGAGGTGAAGGCCGTTGTGGCAACTTTGGTAATTGATCACCTGCTTGAAGGGCCAAAATAGTGGATCCCATTAGTAATTCGGCACAGTCAGCGGGTGATTTCGCAGCCCAACGTTGCAAAAATCGTACAATGGCACGCAACAACATTGGTAATTCGGTACCCCAATTGGTCCGAACGAATCCTGGTGCGGCATGAACAAACTTAATACTATTGTTGTTGTTGTCTTGATAATTCAATGCCAAATGATCCAAAGCCAAATCGTTGTAATAACCTGCAGCATTGGCAGCATTCTGTATACTGTACGACTGTTTGAGTGATGGATCTTTTTCGTAATTGGTATAAGCCGAATGAACTCCACCAGAAAGAATAGATACTACCACTGCTGGACAATAGTCCCTACTGTTGTTCTTGTTGCTGAGTGCGGGCAGTAACGATAAGATCATGCAGATGCGAGAATAGTAATGTAGCGTCATTTTTTGATCGTTGCCCTCTTCGGTTGGAGTAAATCCTTGAGTTGTAGCCATACCTTGTGTCATGACCAGAGCATCGATACGAGGATGTTTTTTACGAATCTTTTGACATGTATCGTATACGTCACGGAGAGAAAATGCATTACAAGGATAAAATTCGTGTTGTGGCAACGGTCGTTCGTTGTGACAACTACTGCTCGCCGTAGGATACGTACTGTCAGATGTTTCCATCAACCTTTCCACAAGGCGTCGTTGACTTTGTTCGGGTCGATCTCGACCAACGGCTACGACGATAAAGCCCTGTTCAGCTAATCGATTCGCACATGCTTCACCAATCCCTCCGTGACTAGTCCCAACCACGACGGCTGTCTTTTTCGACGACACGTTGCGTTGAAATGCTACAGTCGTTAAATATTTGCTGCGCAATTGAGATGCCTTGCTGCTTAATAAAGAAGCTACCATGGTTGTGGTGGTTGTGGGTAGTGAGTGTAATGGTAGTTTTGGCCAGGCGGGTTTTGGCGGGATAGAAGAAGACTAGCGCCACGAACACTTGGGGTCTTCTTCCTTCTCTACTGACTACTATAGTAGTCAGTAGTCTAGTAGCTACGTAGCATTCTTTCAATATAAAAAATCATGTTCGAAACAGAAAGTGATGTTGAATGTCAAGTTCGAAAAGTATCTTTTACTGGTAGGGTCAAATAAAATAATCAATTTTAGGGCTACCAGGTACTACTAGTACTAGACTACTACTCTAGCTAGCTACTAGTAGCTAGTAGTAGACCACTACCTGGTACTAGCTAGTACTCCTACCTGGTAACATGTACTCTTGTATTAGGGTTACCTGGTATGAGTCATGAGATAGTAGATGGTTGAACCACGGGCTAATTATTTGTACCGTACGGTACTACTTCAAAAAGTGCCCTCTTTAAATTGGTCATTCTGAGTCACTCTTTTCTTAAATATTTAGTCTTAAGTAAAGATGTCAGTGTGCATCTTGAAGACTTGGAGGGGCAAACAAACAAAATACTCGTACCAGTAATAAATGAAACCTGGAATACTATTATAAATAATTATATTACAACAATGGTAAAGCGATTAGTATCACCATCGTTTCCGTCGCTACGAGGGAACCATTATTATAGTACCGTCGTTTTGGTTGTATTAATAGTGGTGGTATGTTTGAATTTATCGAATCATTATGAACAACCTCGTAATGCTACCATAGTTTGGCACAATAGCAGCAGCGGCGGCAGCGGCAGTGGCAGCAACGATGACAACGTCTACTACAATCCAAAACCACAACAGCCACTACCATACTTGCTTCACAGCAGTGCCAGTGGTGCAGATGGCTTACCGTGGCAATTGGAACACGCCTCGAGACTCATTGCCGACTACCGATTGCAATTAGACGAATCCTTTATGGAGGATCGAATCAGCACGACCGAATATAAGAAACAAGAATTATTGATTCGAAAAATTGTGAACAACAATGATGGTGTTGGCGATAATGATTATGATTATGATGGTGAGGGCAAAAAGGAGACGAAGGACGCAAAGTGGACAGAAGAGCAAAAAGAGAGTGAAGCAAGTGGAACTACACTGGCAGTCACTACTACTTCCGCTACGAACACTGCTACTGATACCTCGACATTAAAAGGAGCAAAAATTCCACGAAACTTGAGACTGGCATTCATTGGAGATTCTCTTTCCCGTCATCAATTCTTATCTTTGATCTACTACTTGCAATCTAATGGACATTGGGATCCACCACCACCCTACATTGAAGGAATGTTTCCTACTCGTTTACAGCACAGATCGTACATTTCTCAACACTTGAACAATTCCATGGCATGTAATTGCCACAGACCCGAGGGAAACTACCAAGCTGCCAGAAAACTTCATCTCATGTACGGGAACATGTACTATCTCGATAACAACAACAACAACAACAATGCTCTCACACTGATTGAAAAAATGGGAAAAGCTGAGGCCCATGGACACTGGGATCCCCGTACGGTTTTTGATGAACAATTGCATACACAGCGTGCTACCATTGATAATTATGTCAATGATGATAATGCTACTGGAAAAATTCCACCGTACACGTGGGCCGGGAACTGGAGTTACATTATTCGACACCATTTAGCCAATTATGATGTCCAATACAAACCCAAGTATGTTATCATTAATGCAGGACTTTGGGAACATGATTTCACTGATAATCGAACAACATCGCTGTTGGATATTCGACGTGCATTGGACGACAACAACATGGTTGGTATTTACAAAACGACTACCAAAATGATCACCGAGACGTCCTCAGAATTGGAATTGCATGATCAGTGGGGTTGTGAGATACTTCACCATTGTTTGAATTTGAGTTGGACAGGACCAAACATTACCGATCCATCGGATTACTTTCCCGATGGCAAACACTTTAAGTCTCACATCTATGCACGCATGAACCAGCAGTTACTCCAAATGTTGACACTGCTGTAAAATTTGGGTAGGTACTGGTAAGATTGGGATAGATACTTTCACATCTTGTCGGCCTTTTAATCTCTAATAAGTGAAAATAAAGCTATTCTTTTTTCATGTTAGAGTGTGAACCAGTAAATTACTCACTTGCATACATGTAGTCTTCTAAAAAAACACAGTCGTAAACATGTTCAGATAGACCCTAGTAAATATTGGCTGCTGGGCAATGCACAATACAAATATACTGGCCATAGCATTTGTTTTTCTTTTAGAATTTGAGACAAGGTACCATGTTCTTGATGTAGTACCGTGCCCGATCAAATCGTAACGATTTAACCATGTCTCTCAAAAAAATGCGTTGTTCTTGCAGGAAATCGCACCAAATACCCCACGACTCGCGTGGAATATAGGCCAAAGGAGTAGCACCGCGATGATCCACGATAAAGAGAAGTTCGGGAGCTACCTTGAGCAATTCCAAAATCACTTGAAAGTTGGGTTTGGTCGTCCCTGAAAAAGAAAGAAAATGAAAGCAGGGTTTCAGATTGCGGCGCGACAACCAATAAGAAAAAAACACAAATACTCAGATATTTCTAGCAATGTTTTTGTGTACATAGTTTCGCCGCCAATCAGCAACTTACAGCAAGCATCGTGTAGGGGAGTCCGTCCCATATCATCACGAATCTGTGTCGACACACCCGCTTCTTGGATCAAGAATTGAATCAACTCCAAAGATCCACGACGACAGGCAATGTGCACGATACTTTCTCCGTGCTTGTTGCACGTTTGTAGTGTATGTCCCCGTCGGAGCATGTCTCGCATTGTGCCAAAGTCTTCTGACCGAATAGCACGTTCCACTTCAGTGGTATGAGCTTCAATGTGAGCATCTGTCATTTGGAGGAAGTAATCGTGCCAGGTCTCGGAAGGAAAACTGGCAGCCGAAAATCCTTCCAAAATCGATTTCAAATGATCATCTGGACGCGTCGAGGCAAAGGGATTCTCGATTGTTTCTGGTTGCGTCTCGGTCAAGAATTCTGGCTTTTGCAAGTACGATGTTGAAGTTCGACGCATACGAGCCTTGAGATCGAGAATACCGGGCAAAACATTTTCTACGTCATGATCGATGCTCACATTCATGGCCATGAGAGCAGGAGACGAAAGATTTTTCTTAATCGGCCTGGCGACAGAGGTGACGGTGGTCATTGTGGGGGCGAAAGCAGGCGCTGCTTTTCCCGTCAAGACATTTTCCAGATCTTCGAGATCACTGTCCCAGTCACTGCTTTCATCGCTGCAGTCGGATGACTCGCAGCCCGAGCTGCCTTCATCATCATCATCATCATTATTATTGTCCTCCTCCAACGACTCTTCATCGTCACTACTGCCACCGCTGCTGCTGCTGCTGCTGACGCATTCGGATTCTCCGTGCGTGTCTTCTTCGCCCAATACGATGCTTTCGTCGCCTAACAAACGCTTAAGTTCTTGTGTTTGGGATGTAAAGCGGTCTACAGCACCCGTGTAGCTCAATCGTACAACAACTTCGCTCATACTACAGTAGTAGCTAGTAACTATTACTGATCTCTTTCTTTCTTTCTTCTTTGTAAAAAGTTATTAACGACAGTCAACACCTCTGTTGGTCTATCGCAAACACAAAAACAAAAATCAAAAAGATTTTTTTAAATCAAGTAAGTGTCTTGGTTTAATGATGAGAGGGAGGACCCAAGCAGTCGAAGACATTTTTATCTATTTATTTATTTTTGTTCGTTTGCAGATCAAAAAGATACCTTTAATACGTGGCAGCAACTTTAACTTTGTTCGATTACAATCTCAAACTACGCACTATGAGAACCATGGACCAGTACAGTACCTGGTGGTACTTGATTACTACTGCTACCAGGTACGTAGTAGCATATTCCATACCGTAGAGAGTTAAGCATTTTACTCCGGAGTATTTACTTTCTTGACATCCACCGTCTGCTTGCATTATTTTTGTGCATACGTGGTGACGAGAGGGACATGTTGTTATACCATACCAGGGGTACTGGTACCTTGGTAGTAGAAGTACCTGGTAACTTCACAATCCCCGATAATAATGCCAATCAAATGCGAAAAAGAACGTCATGTACGGATCACTTCCAGGTACAGTACCAGGTACCATGTACCTGGTACTCCAAGTCAGGAATAAAACTTTTGTAAAAAATGAACTGTGTCACTTGATTGATAAAAATTGACATATATAGGGCACTTGCAGATGACGTGTTTGTAAACACAAGGGACTTTCTAATGCACTAGCACTACCAGTACCTAGTACAAGTACTGTACCTGGTCACAGCAGTGGTAACTGTACCATGTACAGTAACTGCAAAGGGCAATTATCACTATTAATCCGCAATGTTCGAACTGTTTGATGCCAAGGAAAATCTTAAATAATTTACATGCACCGGGTGGCAATGTGTCGGCAACAATAATAATACTATTAGTAGTAGCTACATGAGCGGGAGGGGGGGGGGGGGCTAATAAATAATACTAGTACCAGGTTGCTACCTAGTAGTAGTCTATTAGTCTACTACTAGTAGGGTCTAGTCTAGTCTACAAAGTACTCCGTATCGTAACAATACGAGTAATAGACAGCAGCCACCTGAGACACAGAAAATATTCTCTCTTGATCCGGGCTATTCCGCTATTCCGACGCGGTTGGAAAGCAAATTGTGGATTTGCCGCTTGGGGAGTTATTTCATATACAAATCCTGACAAAACGTTGACGCCGCCATTCAGCAGAACAGTGTTGTGAAGAAGCTCTTGCCAGGCAAGTTACTTTAAGTGCAAGATCGAGCGTACACATATCGAGCGAGATTCATTGTTTGGCCTACGGTACATGGTAGCTTGCCAAATCTATTGAAGTATGGTATTTTGGATCTGGGTTCCAAGGAAAGCTTTCCGTTTTCCGTGACCCTTGAGCCAAAATTTATAGTCCGTACGTTCTATGAAATTACAAACCAAAGTTACGGCGATGTGTGTTAATTGAGCAGGAAGGGCAAGAGGCAAGAAGGAATATTTAGTCTCTAGTAGTTTGGTGGACCCATCGGTTTCTAGCTACATAGTACTCTTAGTAGTGAAGAGTATTTTGGCTAACTGAAATTAGAGTGCTGCTGCACATAGATCTTAAAAAGATGGGCAAGTTACAACACTCGTTGTTGTTATTGTATGTCTAATTGATCGAAGAAATGCTGGATAAGGAGTCTCGTTGAGTATAAAATATTTTGAGAGTCTTCATCTATACCCGACATCAGTTCGCTGAATGTGCATAAGTGGCCATATCAAAATGTAACCTCTTCTTGCGTGTGTCAGCATTACGGCTCTAACACTCGATAAAAAAAGAATCGATTAAATAGTTGACTCGCAACGAAAGGATGAGTGAGATATAAACAAGTTCATCCCTTTCATTATTGCAAGACTTCCTGGCCAAGTTTTCTTCTCGTTGTATGTACAGGATTTTATGAAAAAGAGCACAGATTGTGATAAAGCAGTGGATAGCATGAGCAATTCTTGTGTGTGTATGTGTGTATATGTGTGTGTACGTTCATGAGTGATGTTGTAGCCGTGTTCAAAGGGAAGAGGATATGTTGTGTTCGTGTGTGTGTGAGCGCGAAGTTGAATCAAAATCGATGATCTATACGACTTCCCCCCTTTTCTTTCTCTTTGTGCGTGTGTGTCTAGATTGATGAATGTCATCAGGACTTGAAACTTGTTCTTGGTGAGCAAAGACGTACCCAAGGCAAGAAAGAAATGCAAACAACCCATCCCCGTGTTGCCTTCTTAGTGGAACTATCAGCAAAACCATCATCCATCATCCCAACATGCACAAATCAGTTGAAATGGTCTTGGATCGCACCAAACCACGACTACGCTTGCCTAAGGTGGTTCTTGGCAGCGTTGTTGTTGTTCTTGTCAGCTTGGAGAAAGAGGAAGAAAAGCCATTCAGGTCTTCCTCGTCAGCTAGATTCGGATGAAAGGCAGTCGAAGCAGGAGCCGATTCTGAAATGTCCACAAAGCAAAATGTGTCATCATCGCTATTGTTGCCATCATCATCCTCGTTATAGTCTTCGGATCCGCCATCAATCTCGCGATGAATGGCATCCACTAGCAGGGCTACATCAAACACGGGCGAATTCGGAGAGTCCAAACGACTCGTCTTGCGGCGCTTGCCAAAGCTGCTGCTGCTGCTACTGCTGGTGGCAGTGGTGGTTATCGTATTCGCGGAGGAAGTACAGCTGCCGTACGTTTCCTCATCACCTCCACTGGTATAGTCCACAGAGGATACTGCACTACTACAACAGCTGCTTCGTCGGCTTCCCATTCCTAGTTGATCCAAAGAGAGCAAGCCAGGAGGTCCGTCCTCCATCTTGACGGCCACCAGCATTTCTTGCAGGTCGGCACAACTGACACTGTTGTTCCTACTACTATTATTATCCATGCTGCTACTACTACTTGTCTTGAATTTAGATACACACATAGTGTTATAGATATCGTCGCCGTTCTTGCTACTAGTACTAACTTTATCAATACTGGCCGATCTCCGCATAAGCTTAACTACTGATATATTCTATCATTTAGCCAGAAAAAGAAAGAAAGAATAGCTTGATTTGTAAAAGTGTTTGATGGCTGGTTGGATTGCAAGAGAGAAAGAGCAAAGCGGGCGTAGCACGGCGATGGATATCACACATCATCATCACCCGACACCGTTCCTTCAAAATTATTCCTTGATCGATAGCGAAAATGAGCTACGGTAGACTAGTACCACTACTAGCTAGCAGCTAGGTACCAGTAGTTGGAGTTGTTAATAATGACGTGGTCTTCCTTCATGAGACGTGGAGCATCAGAAATGCAGCTTTCTTCAAGTCAGATTTAAAAAACCAATATTTAGCCATTAAGTATTTTTTAATGCATAAGAACACGGGAATGAAATTTGACTCGAATTGGGCGCCACGTCCAAAGACCAATTCCTCATCGGACTTCGAAAAGTTGCATTCGAGTTTCAAGCTCACTAGAGTACGGTAATAAGATCTTAGCTTCAACCTGGAAAATGATGAATCAGACAAACAACTTGCAGTGTGGTGATAGGTTGAAGCTGATCAAGCCAATTCGGCTGTACTAGGGTCTACCAGTAGTAGAGCGACTAGTAGCTAGTCGACTACTAGTACTAGCAGTGTGGTTCGTACTCGCGCAACTATTTTAAACGAACACAACATGATAGGCCTGAATGTTACCTGGTATTCATTACTACTAGGTAGTTAATCGTACCGGTACCTACGTGAAGTTCGCTCCCTCTTCCCACCCAGCAACGCTTTTTTGCGAATGATAGAGGTCTCTGTACTCGAATAAGTTTAGTAGTAGACTACTAGCTAGTAGTGTCAAAGCGGCGAGAAAAAAGGTGTCGAAATGCGCAATATTTTTCTCATGATCAACCACTCTGTTGCTCTCTCGCTTCAGTAGCGTCTGATAACCATCGTTGACGAGGGTTTGCGCTGAACAAAAGTTGTAACCTTGCTTATTACTGAATTTTGTAGCAGCCAGCAACAAATTAGTACTCCTACTGAAGGCAGTACGCGACGAGGATCAAAAATAAACGTTGGAATTTGTTTTGTTTCCTTGCTTGTTGACCGTTGACCTAGATAATTGGTCGCAATGACATTAAGATTGAGCGTTCGTCCGATCTCGGGTTACTAGTATATTCAAAGTAGCCTGCTGTAGCTAGTATTGTACTCGTAGTAGAGTACTCTAGTTGATAGGCGATACTTTGTACGAAGTACCGTAGTATGCATGAGCTGGATTTCCAGGGTGCTACTACTACTAGTCTAGTCTAGTACGGAAGTAGAATTTTAAAAAATGAACCTTCGTTATTAAGGTTAGAACTTGGATAACTTTTTCTTTTCGTTAACACTCTAGTCTACTACTAGACTAGTAGAGTCTACTACTACTCTATTTTCGTCTTTCTGAAATCTGAAATCCATCCAATATTACAACAAGCAACAAGGCCTATGGATATTGGCAGAACGTGGCGATTACAAAGCTTATTAACACTACTGTTAGGTATTTAAACCATACGAGTTGGATAGGCTGCAAGTATTAATTATTTCGAGAGTTATGCGGCGACGCTACAACAACAACAACCAATGTTACCACTCCATTATCTCGGGCAATTGCCGGATTCGTCGCTTTCGAATCTTCTTGCTGTTGTTGTCATTCATCGTAGCATCCAAGCAAATGTTTGTGGTCTGTGCCCGAAGCACGATTCAAGACGGTCCTTCTCGAAGTGTAGGTCACGTCGATGACGATGAAGACACGAACAACCGTGTCCAATTCATCCTGGCAGGATTGACAGAAGACGAACAAAAGTCCATATCTGATCCTGGAATGCCTCTGCGACATTTGAGGGCTGAAAAGGTAAGGTTTTCTTGTTCTGTTGCGAGAAAGACGGTTATTGTGTAATGTCTGTATCTGCGTTGTCAATTTCAAAAACCCACACATTCCTTGGATATTGTAGGGAGATACAGAAAAAGCATTAAGAGAAATGAAAGAAACGCTGGCGTGGCGAAAGGAATTTCAAGTGGATCTTTTGCGTGACTGCTTTCAGCTCGGTTTCAGCCAGGATGACAATATTTCTCCCGCAACGTGTGATTCCGATGCCATGGAATCATGTTCATCATCATCATCATCATCGTCGTCGTCGTCTACTACCCCGTCGCCGCCGTCGTCGTTGGCTGGAATGGCCAAGATATTTCGTGACATTTTATGGAACGAAAGTGAAAGTGCCAAAGTTTACGTTCGAGGGTACGACGTGGAAGGTCGGGCGGTCATTTACTTACGACCGGGACGGAACAACGCCCATTATCACGATGAAAGCAGCAATATGCGACTTTTGGTTTGGAATTTAGAAAAAGCCATTGCTGTGAGCGAACGCAACGGACAAACCAAAATTGTTTCCATTGTAGATTTTGAAGGCTTTTCCTTGCGGCATGCACCTCCCATGAGGACAATTCAACACACGATGGAGGTTTTCCAAAAGCATTATCCAGAACGGTGTCATAAATTTTATTTGACACATCCACCTTTTATCTTCAAAACGATTTGGTCGGCAGTCAAACATTTTCTCGATCCTCGAACCAGAGCCAAGATAGTGTTTTGTTCAGGTAAAACTGGACAAGACATTTTAGATTTCGAATTGGGTGGTGGAAGGCACGAAGCATTTGCCGGGGGCAATGGTGACCACAGCGTCAAATTATTTGATCGACACGAATACTTTCTCTTGGATCTGGATGAAGGATTCGACGATGCAAGTTGGCCAACATTTGGCAAGAAAAAGATGACTCAACAACAATATTGATTTGTTTTTTTTTGTTTCGTAAAACGTATGTTTAAAACGAATTAGGCACTCTGGTTCACTTCAAAGACTGGATTGATGGGTTCACCCGTTTCTGGATCTCGTTGAACCCGCAATCCTCCCATGGTAATTTCATCCCCCATATAAATTTCGGGATTGTATCCAACCGTATCCTTGACGGTGAATCCTACTGGCAAGTCGTGAACAGAACCCGTTACCTTTTGCAGTGGTATCTTGTTTTGTACGACATCCATTTCAGAATCTCCTGGTGCCAACCACACTTCGAGTCCTTCCGAAAACTTTCCTCCTAAATTTTGTGGACGCAATTGATGTTTGGCATATTCCAGTATCAATCGTTTTTGAGACCAAATAGCCATTTCAGGGGTTATTGTCGTGCCGATCTCCTCATTGTTGTTGTTGCTGTCGTCGTGGTTGTTGCTGTTGCCGTCCTCCTTCTCTGAACGAATGGCAATCTTTCCCACAAACCAAAACGTAATAGGATCATTGAGAGGTGCTCTCACGTAAACATCCCGACAAGCATCGACTCCAAATTCTTTTCGTAAAGCATCAAAGGTGTTGGCGGCTGCTCGCAAAGGCTTAGTGCCACTTCCAGTGTGACCAGATACAGATCTAGTAATTTGTGCTGTTGGAATTGTGGATTTCGTTGTCGAAGTACGCATCCCAAATCCTCCACCTCCTCCTCCAACATTACCACTACCTGCTGATACTTTATTGGTTGTCTTTTTGCTTTTCTTCTTTGCCATCATGGTAAGGATCACTGGTGATGTTGAGTGATGAACATGATGTACATTACGAATCGAGTAAGATGCTGATGCTGGATTTAACGAATGCACAACCCTTTGGGAATGGGTGATCCAAGTAAAGAACAGTAGTACAAAAGAATAACAGGACGACTTCATATTGGCAATGCAAGTTGATTAAATTTATTACTATTGTTGGTCTACTTCCAGGTACCAGGTAGAAGGTAGAAGTAACGTTTAGTTCGGTGTACCTGGTAGTAGACTACCTAGTCTAGTAGACTAGTCATAATGCAATGATGAATGATGGTAATTTCTCCCTGAATTTGTGTAATTTTTCCATGAATTGGTGTAATTTTTCATTGATTTGATGTATTTTTCCTTGATTGGTGTATTTTTTCTCTGATTTGGTGTATTTTTTCATGAATTGGTGTATTCTTTCCTTGATCGTAGTATTTTGTCCTTGATGAAAATCATTCAAATGGGAGCAGTTTTTTTTAATTATTAGACCCCTACATACTATTATTTTTTGATAATACGTCGTAGAGTAACAAAAATCGTTTAACCCGAATGATTGTCCATCCCACGACACAGCGAAATATTATTGTTTGATGCGAAGAAGTCTTGTAAAGCAGCCACCACCTGCCTGCTACTACTACTAGCTAGTAATAGTAGGTAGTAGCGTAGTAGTAGACACTAGACATACGTTGCGCGACTTCTTGCTAGTAGTAGTAGACAAGCCTTTCACAAACATACATTATATATTATTACTGTTGTCACTGTGAATATTCTACAATCTTTCGCAGTCAATATTTTTTCGTTATTTAGCCACATTTCAAAATACTATTGCAATGAGAGGAGATTTGCTACGACAAATTCTCTTACTCGTGCTCGTGGGCGCTCAGATTGTAGAAGCCCAAGTAGTATCCTCCGCTCTTACCAGAGGACCCCGTGGCAAGAGCAAGGGCAAACCTCCTAAGGATGACAAAGATGATGATGATGACGACGACGGCGACGACGTTACTGGGGTTGCGAATATAGCTACGGATAATATCGCCACCTATTCACCAACGTTTGTATCGGAGGCTGCTGCATCCAGTCCCTCGGCCATTGTGGAAGAAGCGGCTGAATTCGGAACTCCGGCCATGAAGGACGTGGATGCGAAGGACACAGTAACAGATGAGTCGTATCTTGTTGGTGCAAACGATGACGGACTGGGTATTACTGAATTTGCTGTCGTATCACCATCACCATCTTTTTTGCCAACCGTCAAGAATACGTCTCCACCTCCAGAGGAAACGACACAGGCTCCTACAAACGTTGAGGATACAATGACTCCTACTTTCTTCCCAACCTGGCAACCAACCAGTACTTTGTCATCCAGCATAACGCCGTCATCATCATTATCAGATGCGACCGTGTTGACGGTACAGACGAACTTTGAAATTTTCAACTTTCAAGGTTTGGACGCCACCGATATGACGAAATCCACCAAAACGTTGGAAGAGCTGAACGAGAGTTTTCATCGGTTCGTAACGTCCGTGACAGACTCGTTGGCCGAACAATTGGCAAGTACTGCTACCACTAGTTCCGTATCAAGATCCCAGACGTTACCACCCCGCTTGGATGAGTTCTTATCGGAACAATCACGAATGCTATCGGTGGAACTGTTGACCGATAGTCCTCGAATTATCGACATTACGAACGTGGACTGTCCAGCAAATTTGTTTGATATAGGAAAGACACGATGCGCTCATGTGCTAGGTGAATATGAGCTGGCCATTGCATCTCCCAATGAAGATAAAGCCGCCGTTGCGTTATATTACGAACAAGCTACCAATCAAGCCATTGTCGCTGGTACCTTGCAAGATAGTCTTAGTCAGGAATTGAACGAAATTGGAATTATTGGTCCGGTTACGGCCACTGCGGAATTACAAGTCAATACTGTCACAACAGAAAGTGCCGGAAGAATCACGAAAGATACAAGCATTGTATGGTTGGGTATTCTTTTGCTCTGGGGCATCTCTCTTGTTTACTACTAATAGGTAAGGAGTACAATGGGTGGGAGTAGATAGTGTTGTGATGGGGACGTGTTGTTTCAACAGTAGACATTTTCACCAAAATTAGCATTCCTCGCCATGATCTACAGCAAATATGCTCGCAGAAGCTGAAGCTGCATCACTACACAATTTTTTACTGCAGTGCAACAGGCAGAGCTCTAAAAGGGAAAATTAACGAATGATTTTACAATGTTGAAGAAAGGTATAAAATAATACATTTTTCGTACAACAGCTGAAAAACTTCAAAGATTATTCTGCATCCACCAAAAACCGATCCTGGCTTTCTAGGCTTGTACAGCGAAAGCCACGTATACCATTGCTAGAAAAAGAGTGAGCAAAATTATAACCGGAATGAAAATGCTGGGATGATCCACGTCTTCGTGATGTCCACAATAAAACAATCCGCAGGGCATGCTGGACTCAAGATCAATCTCATCGAGGACCTGCTTGTAAATATTTTCATCAACGGCCAAGGCAAACGTTGCGCGTGGTAATTTTTGAAAGGGATCCTTGTTATTCAGAGTATCATGCCGCCTGCCATTTTTTAACGTCCTCCCGGTACATCCGTGGTAGCAAGCGGGACATTCACAGCCGCACTTGTGCAGCTTGTGATCCAATACTTCGTCTTCCCAAAACATAGCTTCCTCTGCCTGACGATGATATTCTTCAAAGGCTTCTTCGTCGATGGGTAGTGTATAGATCCAACCTTGATGCAATTTGTTGCTCGTTGATAGATGAACATGTTCGCGAGGATAATGCAACTGTACTCTGCCCGTACTTTCGTCGTATCCACCGTAAAAGGATGATTTGCGAATGTCTGAAACGACGCTCATAAATGATGATTCGCTTTGCATGGACATACCACCAATGCTGGCCAAACTGGAAGTGCGTCGATGTGCTGTGAAAGTTGGTGATTGTGGTACAGACGATCTTCCTCCTCCTCCACCACTACCACCACCACCACCACCACCACCATCATTACCAGAAATTGTATCCATAAATGGCAAGGAAGCGAATACATTATTGTTCAACAAACGACCACTACCCGAATGGACGCGTCGGTGTCCAGGAATGATGGAAGATCCAAAGCTAGGATCGCTAAGATAGGTCTTATTGCGATGTCCTGCTCCTTCTCCGGGTGATCCTCCAAAAGAAGGTGGTGGAGGAGGAAACCGTGTACTGGTTCTTACTCTTGCTGGGGAGGCAGGAGGGGGCGATGAGTTGTCGCTTTTTGATAAAATACTGCGCGGACTTTTTCTACCAATTTTCGGTGGTCTGTCCCCCGGGTTTCGGTAGCTGCTACTGCTGTTGTTGGTACTCGTATGAAACAACTGTTCCGAATGAGATCGACGATGAATCTGCGACAGTACCTGCAATGGAACTGCCGCTGCCGCTGCCGCTGGCGCCGGTGATGGTGATGGTGGTGGTGGTGGTGGCGGTGTGGGTGGCAGATTGTAAAAATAAATGTTATCACTGGAATTTACTTCCGCCGCGTGGTCCGCCATCGTATTGCTCGGATTGTCACCATTAACTGCGTTATTGTTATTGTTTTTGTTATTATAGGTTTCCTTTTTTGGTGGACCACGAGAAGAAGGATTTGCTACCGATGACAGAAACTGGTAGGAGTTTGGCAGCGATGCACGTTTGCGCTGCTGAAACCTGCTGGACGGAGAAGCCGAACTGGATGGTCGATGGATCGTTCGACCAGATCTTGGTGGTGGCCCCATTTGAGTAGAAGTCACCGCCCTCCTCCTGTCTTGGGAGCAAGACGTGGCACCATATCCAGAAGCATTGCCAGCAAATTGTTGCTGCAGCAGAGCTACATATTCATCTCTTTCTATACTACTTTGTTGTTGTTGCTGCCGCTGTTGATCCCAATCAAGTTGCCTCGACCCTTGTAGTGGTAAGAGGAAGGAATTGCTCTCATCCAATGATTGTTGTTGTTGTTGCAAAGAGTCTTGAGTTTCTTGGTAAAGTGGCGACGAAACCTTATGTTGCACCTTTCTTGTACCGTTAGGATGTGCAATCAACGCATCATCATCATCATCAGAATTAGGATTAGTATTAGTATTAGTATTAGTATTGTCGTCATCATCGTCATCTTCTCCCAAGATTTCATGAATGGACGGTGTTCTACCGAAGGAAGCATTTCTATTATGCCTCTGAGCCTTTGTCTGTGAATAATGTCGCTGTACTTTGTTTTTCAATCGCTCCTTCCTCTCTTCTTGCTGTCGAACAAAATCAACATTTTCAATGTCAACTCTCAGTGCTGTTGCTGTTGCTGTTGCTGTTGCTGTTGCTGTTGCTGTTGCTGTTGCTGTTGCTGTTGCTGTTTCTTCTTCTGGTGGTGGTGGCGGTGATGCCGTTGGTAGCGGCGTTGGTGTTCCTGTAGACGCTGTAGACGCCATGTCTGTATATTATATGTAAGTTATTACTTATTACAAACCAGCTGTACAGTAGCTAGCTTTATAAAAAAATACAGCAATACCTTGATCTGAGCGCCTGTGAAACATTGCCAGGATTAAGCCTTGCTCTGGAAAGCCTGGAATATAAGGTATTTTGTCGGTACGTTGTACGTTTGATGTGCCCTTCAATCTTCAATCTTCAATGCTTCTTTTGATGTGTTTCGTTCTCTGATACCGTATTCAATTGAGTACTAGTGCTCGAGTACAGCACTGTTCAATATCAGGTGTGTTGAGTTGTATGTTGTATTGTATTGTGTTGTGTTTGCTTTTTGCTTTTGCCTACTACTCGAGTACCTATTACCTACAGTATTATCGTATTATCTCCTATATAGCAGTACTTGCTCACTTCTGTTGATGGTGGCTCAATTATCAATTATTTAGTGTTCCTTTCAGTTGGTAACAGTAACTTCGGCACGAGATGGGGTCCTGTTTCTAACAGCTAATCTCCTGTCCTTTTGACAAGTACTCCAGTAGTCTACTACTCAGTACCTGGTACTGTACTAGCTAGAGTATTCGGGTTTTGTGAAATAAAAAGATTGATGAAGAAATCATGCACATAATATTATTTTGGTTTTGGGGGGGGGGTGGAAAATCAATTCACATTTTTTTTGATCTCTCATCATCACATCATCATCAAGACGATCGATCGAATCTTCGTTCTCAAACGAATCCTTGGAATTCGTGTGCGTCTCGATGAAATGATGAAATGAATGAATCGTTCTGGGACTCATCGCTGAAAAATTCGAACATCACAACATCCATTATTCTTTTATCCAAAGAACATCAAGGTTCGATAGGCGATAGATACTGTATGTACTATGTACTATGTACTATGATTATATGTATCTCTTGTGCGCATGCACTGGAAAGAACAACTACCTGGTAACTAATACTAATAATTGACAACTACTCTAGACTACTGTACTACCAGTACGCGAAGAACGCTTTACTTTTACATGATGGCTTATTGTCATTCAGACAAAAGAGAACAGAGCCTCAAAGTGAGATAGATTAGTGCAGCAAACAACAAACCCTATCCTGCCTTCTTTCTCTTTTTCCAAATTCCAAAAAAGGATTGAAAATTCAACGACTGTTTTCAGTTTTCAGGTTTTGTTGGCGAAATAATATTCACAATACTATTATTATCAACTAAAGTGTAACGTACAAATACAACCAGACAACAGCTATAATTAGCTACCAGGTACATACACTCGCAAGATCGCAAGTCGCAAGGCGCCTTATATTCTTCCATTCTTCCTATCAAACATCAAACACCGACCAACGACAACGAAAAACAAATAGTCTACTGTATCAAATTTGAAGTTTCTACTGCTTACTGCTTGTGGTGTTTCGTGTTTTTCCCACCAGCATTTATCTGCAAAGTAAAGATCATGGAGAATCAACAACCTAGACTGCCTAGCTGGGTTGCTTTAGAAACTGATGTGAATGCCCAGATAGCAACAGGCTCATCAAATCATAGGATACTCCCAGCAATCACAAGCACAGCGTATCCTACAACGACAATCTCTCGGATCGTATCAACTGCAACCGCAAAGGTCCGTTCTCCATCTTACGCCGACAGCGCCAGCAGTAGTCCAAGAATCAGTCCATCCATTGTGCAGCCAACTGTTGCTAGTAGGAACCGGCGCTTATTGCATCCATCATTGACATCATCATCAGCAGCAGTAGTAACATCATCATCATCATCATTACTGGCGAGGACTGCAACATCAGTGGTCACAAGTACGAGTCCACGTCGTAAAAAGAACAACCAGCAAAAACAAATTGTGTCACCGTATACTGCTTCTGCCGAAGCCGAAGCCGAAGCCGCCCATAGTACCCGTACCCGTAATAGTAATAGTAATAGTACTCCTCCAGGAGAAGGAGTAGCAGCTGTGGTAGGCATTACAGTATCGCCACCCCGAAAGATTTTTCGAAACAATCGTTGCGACATGAAATGCAACAACATTTCAGATGAATCAATTGTTATACAGCTGTGTCGAAACGTTCAATGGGAATCTGCATGGCAACGATTGAAGGAATTTCCGGAAGAAGTTCAACCACGACAATATACGTTACCGATGATCTCGTCGTTCCAACCAAAGTACTACTACTACCACGAAACAGCTTTACACATCGTTTGCAGATTGGCGCAATTTTCTACTACTGCCACAGATACTGCCACCAGCACCATTGCAACAATTCCTTCGATCGAACAGATATTGCTGGAACGATTGCTTAAGGTTGCACCTCAACAAACTCTTGTACCGAACGATGAGGAAGGGAACGGACACACAGCTCTGCGAGAACTACTGCGAAATCCTACTTGTACAACAACTCAATTGGTAACTGTCCTCAGAGTCATGATGAAACAACAATCAAAATCAAAATCACAACAGCAGCATTTGTTTGTACAAATCGATCGCGATGGTCTTCGACCCTTGGATCATATTTTGGCACGTACTTTTGCTTTCGCATCAAAATCATCATCTGGTGAACATTCTACTATCAACTGCAACAACACAACCAGCAGCGCTTGGGATTTATTAAAGTGTTTTGTGGAACTTGTTGGGGTTGACAATCTGATTTTACCGTACTGTCCTGATTCGGGTGTCGTATCGCCTCTTATTCGCTTTCTGTCACTGGGAAACTCGAACGAAATAGGTACTACATCCAATTTTACTACAGCAAAAACACCACATTATTCACAGCGACAGCAAGAGCAACAACAACAACAACAACAACAAGATATTCTACGAATAACGCAATACTTGTTGGATAATTTCCCACCCGATGTGCTTCTTTCATCGGACCAATTTTCGTGCACGACAGATTGTAGCCCTCTTCACATAGCCATACGAAACTACGGAAATCAGTTGGAATTGATACAGTGTTTTCTCGCACCACTCTTCGTTTCGACAACGCCACAACAACAGCAACAACCAGAACAGAAATCATCATCATCATCATCATCATCATCATCACCATCATTGCTCATCGCACGAAAGAAACCGTTTATAGTCCAAATGTTACAGCAACAGAATCATTTTGGTGATTTACCACTTCACGTGGCATGTTCTGTGGGTGTTCCCATTTCGGTCCTGAAGGTGATTTTAAAAGCCACAATTAAAGCGTCATCTTCGTCATCGTGCTGCCAGAATTTGTGCTGGATGGTCAACAAGGCCGGATATACACCCATCGATTTGGAATGGATTCGTCACATTGAAGATGGAAAGGGACTTTTCATGGCACGATCCTTCTATCCTATCGAAGCTGGTTGTATGAAAAAATCATTTTGGAAACAAGATGATTTTTATCGTACGTTGCTCCAAAAAGCTGTCAATCAAGCTATTGACAATCACCACACAAACAAGAAGAAGAAGAAAACTATGAATGCAAAGACGAAGACAACAGAGAAGGAAAAACAGGAAGCAAGCGTGATTGCTGTGAATGAACTACCTTCTCAAGAGCATCCACAACCAACGTGGGAACTACTGCTTCATCGAATATACTTGATTCTTCATGCTGCAGCCACAGCAACTGTTCCCAGTAGCATTGAGGACCTGACGACGGGACTGTTGCATGCGGCTTGTCAACTATCGTTGCCTCAAGGCCCGAGCATCCCCCTTCCTTTGTTGGAACTCATTCTGTATTTGCACCCGGAACAACTGGTTGTTGTTGATCAGCAGCATGGTACGGGTAATGTACCACTTCATTGTGCTGTGGATTGTTCGTTGATTTCGAAAAAAGCAGCAGTGCTTTCGGCTGGAGAAGGTGATACAGCCACAACCAGTAACAACAACAACATCTCTTTGATGGATTGGAAACAATGGATTCAACTATTGGTTAAGCATTCTCCCAGCGGTTGCATGCGATTGAATACAAAAGGACAATTACCATTGCACGTGGCACTTGAAAGCTTTCAAATGAACGGAGTGTGCATAGATGTGAAAATCAATTCTTCGTCGCTCTGGAAGAATAAGCACCAGCACCAGCAGGTGCAGCAGCAGAAAGAACAGCAGCAGATTTTTTGGGACATTGTCGTTGTTTTGGTCGAGGCACATCCTGAATCTGTAAATTGTGTGGACCCAATTTACGAACTGATGCCCTTTCAGCTCGCAGCAGTCAATTCGTGGTTGTCATTGGATGCCGTGTTTTACCTTTTGAAGCGATCACCCGATGCAATCTCCATGGTTGGAGTTGGGCAGTCATGGCACTGTTGATTGATGATGTAATGTGAATCAGTAAAGTAAGTACGCGTGGACAAAGGCGCAATATCTTATAATTGGAGTTTGGAGTGGGCACTGATGGGCACAATTAAAAATAATAGTTTTAATGGTTAAAGGGCAACTGGACTTCCGATATTCTTCTGCAGATCAACGGTTGAGAGTATTGCGTCTATAATTGACTGCAAAAGCCGCATCAGCTCCACAATTGTCCAACATTAGGAACCTAGCTCTGACCAAATTTTTTGGTAGCTACTGCATTCTCCTTCCTCTAGCTAGGAGCTCTAAAAAATGGAACGCTTGTGTTGCTGTTTTCTGTTCTCGGTTTGTAGGGTACCAGTAGTTGAACGATAGAGTTATTGTTATGAGCACATGTGCGACTTCTTACAAACCATAGAACAGGATTACAGTAGTAGACTACTAACTAGACTACTCCGAGTACTAGACTACTCTAGTAGCTAGGCTAGCTACTAGAGACTGCGTACACTGGCTGTACTAGTCTACTACTTTATTTTTTATTGCACAAAGGGTTGTTGTCTTTCAAACTGAATGGTAGAATATCTGCTGCGGCTCTGAAACGTACTCATTTATAAAAAGGCTGGTTGTTGATGTGCCAACGAACGCTTGTCTCTTGTGAACTGCATTGCATCGTCATCTGATATCTGATCATTTGTTCATCATCAACAGCAAAATAACAACAACAACAACATGGCTTCGCAGGTCGGAGAAGAACTGTCACCAGTAAGGAGCAGCCACCAAGGTGCAGCACCCAAGATTCGGTTCATTGTGACTGGTTTTGGACCATTTCAGGGTGTTCCTGCCAATCCGACCAGTCAAATTGTGCAGCAGTTGAAATCTCATCTCCAAGCGACTAGTGGTAATTCGACTACTACTAAAAGTAGTGCTACTAGTAGTAGTAGTACTTGTTGTTTTGAAATCAGCGCCAATGATGTTGAGACTCGACTGCTAGAAGTTTCTGCTTGTGCCGTTCGACAATTTTTGGATGCGTTGGAGGACGAACTTGCACATCCACAACAACGCCAGCAACAGCATCAACAATATCAACACGTTGTCTTATTGCACTTGGGCGTGAATTACAAGGGAAAAGGATTTCAATTAGAAAGCTGTGCCTACAACGATGCCACTTTTCGAATTCCAGACGAACAGGGATATCAGCCCAAAAAAGAATGCATCGTATCTTCTAAATTTCTCAAGTGGAATGCACCATGCAGAACCAATCTCAATGTCCAAGATATTTGCAATCGATTGCAATCCAAGTACGAACAGATTGTGCCGTGCAGAAATGGCGCTACTATCGTCCGAGAAACAGGGGACGAGGACGAGGAAAAGGAATCCGCATCAAAACAATCAATTACATCTTTGCGACAACACTGCAAAGTATTCTGCAGTACCGATCCAGGACGGTTCGTTTGCAATTATATTTATTGCTACAGTTTGACCAAGTTTGGTTGTTCTGACAACACAGACAACATCAATGAGACCCATGAGATTACCGTGGAAACAGATCATGCAAATCAAACCGAGATTGGCGAATCTCCGCCCATACTTCAACATTACGGTACATCATCAACACGTCAATTCAAAGAACAACCCAAGGTGTGGTCTCTCTTTCTTCACGTTCCACCTGCCAAAGCTAGTAATGTCAGTATGCCGCCGACGCAGTTTCAACAATCACAACAACTAAACAACTCCATTAAAAACCGCAGCAGCAGCAACGATTTCGTAGCAACAGAAGCAGCAACGAATCTTCCAGTCATCATTCCACTGGCTATTCAACTTGAATTTGTCGAGGATCTCATGAAATGTGTACAACAACAAATTTTAACAACAACAATAACATCAGCAGCAGATGCAGATGCAGATGCAGATGCAAACAAAACACACCAGTAGTAGTGTTGTTATTCCTACTACACACAAAGAGAGAACACGACAATGGTTTCCAGAATTCACAAATTTAAGTAAACATATCACCATCAGTTGACTCTTTCATAAGCGGCATAGAGAATATTTTTTGTTTCTGCAAATTCTCTACAGTTGTTTGGCAGATTCTGGATCATTATTTTTCTTCTTTTTTATTTTTGCTGGTACTATTGGTGTGTTAGTGACTAGTGACGCTACTGATGCTGCTGCTGACTTGTTATTCCTTGGCGGATGATAAAACCGGCTGAAGGAAACCCGGCGAAAACGTGAAGTCCCAGTTTCCAGTACTTGTTCCGCAGTGATTGCCCCCAGAAGTTGCTAGCTTGCTGGTTGTGACTGCAGAATCGTCAACACGTCCACCACCACCACTGCCACCACCACCAGCAGCAGTAGTAGTAGCCTGAGAGGTTGGTGAATCGTTGTGAAACAGGGACTTTGCCGATATTGCCCGGCCAGCTTTGGGAGATTTGGAGGGATACACAGCTCGAGCAATGGAACCACGCTGTGGGTGCTTCCTGGGATTGGTAGCGATGAAAGTGGCAGCTTGTCTGGGGGACGATAGAGATTTTCGGCGAAGTGACGAGGATATTGGTTGCCGACTACTCTGCTGTGGCTCGTTCCGGTTCAAAATATTAGGATACGGGAACATAGGCATATTGTCATCTTCATCATTGGCTCTTTTAATAGCCGCAGACCGGTACCTGCGTCGAGTAATTGCTTCATTTTGCTCAGCATCAGTATCCACCTGGTCGGTTTCAAAGTCAGTTTCAAAGTCAGTCTCTGCATCTGCTTGATGATATCGAGAAGATGTTTTAGTTAAGATTGATGGAGCTCCGATTACGCCAGTCCGTCCTGAAAACGCCGAAGCGGCCGTACGAGCACTTCGAAGATTACTCTTGCTCGTAGCAGGATATTCCGAAAATGATGAGACGGATCCAGTGTCATCTTCTTCTTCCAGCGAAGAAGAATTATGGTGACGGGAGGTTGACGAAGGAGTGGTGACAGGATCCAGCAACAGATTACCACGGCTTCCGTTTCGACTGCGACTTCGTCCTCGACTGTTCCCGCGTCCACGGCTTCTCGGAGTAGGAGCTTGTTCGGGAACATCATCGCCCATTTCTAATTGTTCCATAATGCGCTGCTGGAAGCTCATGGATTGAATCACGGACGCCTCCTGCTCTTGCTGTTTTTCCATACTAATGTGCTGCATCTCTTGCAGCTTGCGATGATTTCGTCGCAACCCACTCAACTCTTCCAGTGTATTTTCCAGCTCGTCGCGAGTTGACTTTTCTCTTGCATCCATAGACTTGAGACTGCGCTCCAACTTATCCATCTTGTCCTGTAGTTCCCCAATATCCTTTCGAAAGGCTTGAATGGTATCTTGCTGTTGTTTACTGAACTTTTCCTTGGATTGTTGCATGATGGATTGAATAATCATTCCACGCACAGGAACTGTGGCACTGGCCCCAGTTATTCCCTTGACCTCCTCTACCAGGTCCATGCGCACGCATTCCACAGGCAAGCGTCCCTTTTGATCACGAACGTGCATACCATTGGGGAACAATCGCAACAGGATCGTCAAGACATCATCTGGTACTGCCTGACGAAACGCTAGATGCAGTGGCAACATACCCTTGTCGTCGGGGCACCTTAGAGCATACGGAAAGGCTTGAATGAGCTGTTTAATGATTACGGGAGGAGCCATAAAGATTAGTGCTGCGTGCAGCGGTAATTGTCTCCATCGTAATCGCCTCTTGAGCTCTGGTGTCATGATACTGGCAGGTCCTGCGAAGCTCGTTTTGGTAGTATTCTGCTTGATAATCATCATGGAATGATAGGTGGAATCATCTCCATCGGCCCGAGAGGCCAATAGCTGATCGTTGTCGTGTACCTCGTGATGAGTGTCGTCGTAGCGATGTATCCAGGTTCGCACCTGCTCTTTGGGAGTCAGCTTATCCGAAAAGAAATCACCCGGCCAGACTCCCGTCTTGAGAAAGCGGCTCACCGCACCCCACTGGTGTTGTTCCAAGTTTCTGTACAAGGGAGTTGGGTTTTTATCATAATCACAGACGGGCAGGTCTGTGGCTTCGTCCATCAGATCTGCTCTTGTGGCATCGTTGTTGCCGTACGTCCCACAAAGACAGGACATCTTGGAACTTGGAATGCTGCTGGCTGCTGCAGCTTGCAACTATCCTAAATATGTGGAATGTTACACGCGCACAAAATGCAGTGTAGTGTGGTGATGTACTGCTACAGCTAATATCCCGACGCGCCGTGTTGTACTATCAACAGGAAATTCTTTTGTTGCTGGCGGTACATCGACGGCCTTGCGATGCTTGTTGTTAATTTGGGACTTCAAGAAAGTAAAAAGTGACTTGCGATTTTGGTCCATCAATATTTATCTTCAGGTTGCAGGTTTGCATAAACATTTTATTTAAAAAAGGAGCGAAGGCATTTCGGTAATTAAAAGAGCGTTGGATGAACTCCAACTCGTTTTGGCGCACATAATCTCAATTCTTTTGTTCCAAGTAGTGGTGTGCGGTCAATTTTTATCCACCGTTGCTACTACGAGTAGCTACTGCGAGTAGCTACTACTAGTAGTAGCTACTACGAGTAGCTAGTAGTGACAGCAGCCTTTTTCAGGGGCAACATAATAAATAGTTGAATGACACGACGAGCCGCCTTGCTAAAACTCAAAATTTGCTGCAATACGCAATACGTGCTCATGACTAACTCCAACAAATTCGATACAGAGCAAGTTGATACTTCTACGAAGACTCCAAAGAATTTGTTGGAAGTTGTTGATCCAAACCTACTCATCATCCCGATGAAGGCGAGATGCTTCTTATGATGTTGTCTGCAAATCGACCACTGGAAACCCACGCGGTGCAGACCAAAAGTGAGTGCAATGTTCACAGTCATGCTCTTCCTGGTATTTTTTGGTCTCGAGGTTCAACAGGAATTCTGATGACGATATTTCACTCAGGTTCTCGAGAGAACATCAAAGCGAATCTGACTTCTGTATGCCTTGGGTGTTACATAATAAGAACGAAAATTTCGAAATCGACGCACCGTATCTCCAGTGGGCAACTGCTTTGGTTTCTTCCATTTCTCATTGTTTTGAGCTTAACCTGCACACAGCACGATGCTGTTTACATGGCCGGAAATCTACTTTTATAAGTAGCTCATTTTTTTCTTGAGACCCAACTAGACTGGTACGCCGGTAATAGACGGCTTGGGTACGCTCGTATGCATGCTCCTTGTCAGCTACCAGTACCGTAATACTACTGTCGTAATGCTGCATACAGCAACGATCAAGTTGAACATACTACCGGTAGTAACGAATCGTTCTGTCTTAAATGACTGTGTTGCAGTGTTTACGAAAAGACAGGTGTCTTTACTCTGTTTGAAGGCAAAATCAGAAGAAAATCAGAAGCAACACCTTCCTAAATAGAGATGCTCCCAATCGGGCATATTACCACTTACTAGTACTACCATACAAGTACTAGTGGTCTACTGGTACCAGTACGTACCTGGTACTCGAGTACTTGTATGGTACCTGGTGCCAGGAAGTACTACTAGTACGTGGTACCTGGTACCAGGTACCTGGTACTACCTAGTTCATACCTGGTAGTAGTGCCAGTACAGGCACAGGTAAGAATGCAAATTGTTCAATGCGAACTGACAAGAAATTGCTGTTATTAGCCGTGTCATGACTACTGGTACTACTGGTACTTAGTAGACTAGTCTACCAGGTACCGTACCATAGCTGCTACTAGTAGTAGTAGTACCAATACCAGGTACCTCCTGATAACATCAAATCTTTTTTTCTTGCAACTGAAGAGAACTTCAAAGAACAAGCCAGTTCTGTACTCCAGGTACCAGTACGTTCTACTGTTACTACCGATACCAGTCCAGTACCAGTAGTACTGGTACCAGTAAAAAAAAGGGCATGAAACGAAGAACCGCAGAAAACACGAAGCACTTCTCTTCTCCGAAATTTACTTAACGGGCGAAAATAGCAGCGTTGTTACCGGTGCCAGGTACTACTAGTAGTTGTTTTCCCTACTGAGCAGAGAAAGCGAAGTTGAATAAACCATTATTTGTTCGCACAGAAAGCGAAGGTTAATAAACAAGCACTTCGTATCCATAGACTACGGAGCAATGGTAAACAAAGTAGCAAAATCAATATCTGAAACAATAAAAACCGACGACGAGGAACCTATGGATTACGAGTACACGGACCACGCGCTAGACGCGGCGCTCCTCGAAAGCCAGCAGCGACTGAGGCAGGGCGAAGAACTACCGCCGTCTGCAAACGATCCTTTCCCGATTCATCTTCACTACATGTTAGAAAGACTCGAAGCGCAGAAAAAGACCGACATTGCATCTTGGGCACCGCATGGTCGCGCCTTTTTAGTACATAACAGAGATCTTTTTGTCCAGCAGATTCTGCCGAAGTAAGAACCCTGAGTTGCTTTCGTATGCATTTAGCATTTTCACTCTTCCAAATGCCAGATCTCAACTTCACCCCACCCCGTCTGAATCCATCAAACTACCTCACCGGCGCAGGTTTTTCAAACAGACTCTCTATTCTTCCTTTCAGAGACAGTGAGTTTATGGCTGTTGCGTGGCTACTTTGAGTTGTAGAATTTCTCACATGCAAAGCTCTTCCTGCATCTGTATTCATATCCAGACTTTCACTTTATGGCTTTAAGAGAATTACTCGGTAAATTCTAACATGTCCACGACCAATCTTTTGCTGTGTACCTGCACCTTGAAGTTCCTGTTTTCTCACCATGCCATGCTTGTGTTTTGATCTTGATTAAGAGGACCAGACGAAGGAGGTAGGCATACTGACTTTTCGCTCCTGGTAGTTACAGGTCTTAACTTCACGCCTTCCAGTTACAGCATATTCTCAACAGATTTTGTCGTATTTTTGTCACAGCATATTACAACCCTGAATTTCTGAAAATCAGCCGAACTTTCGCTCGAAACATACGGCGGACCAAGGTCAAAAACACTGGTCCTCGCAAGAAGGCAGCTCCAGATCTTGAACCAAACCTGTATACTATGATGAATCTTGCCGACGCCATCGTTAACATCGATAAAATGAAAGATTTGAGTAGTGTGGGTCAATCTAGATCGTCTACTGTGAATGTGCTGAATAATCATCCGATCGGTTCGTCAACACCGCCGAATGCATTGTCGCTATTGTCGTCACAGACCACACAAATATCAGCCTCTCTTGCTCCGTCAACAGCGAATGACGTTCTTTATCATCAACTGCTGTCACAATATTCCTCACTACCGCAGCCCGAGCTGTCTGTGCAACCCCAAGTCCAGCCTGGAGGGCAGCAGCTTTCTCTACCCACCCTGGAAACCACGCAACTCCAGCAGTTGTTGCAACGGCAGCAAGCAGTTCAACAATTTCTGCAGCAGCAGCGGCAGCAATTGCAACACCAACCGCATCGATCGCAGCATATTCAAAATGAGCATTCGCAGAGTTTTCTTTCGGTAGGAAGAGGAGCAGCTGCTACAGGAGGAGCAGGAGTAGGGAATCAATTGTGGTCGCCTGCTGCCTGCCTGGATTCCCTTCCCACTGCTACTAGTCTTTCTTGTAGTGGTTCTTTGCCATTATCTCGTCGACCATCGTTAGCAACAGGTGCATCTGGTGCAGCTGCCATAGGGAATGCTATTCAAAGCCAACAACAACAGTTGCAGCAGCAGCAGCAGTCGCAGCAGTCGCAGCGGCGACTACCGCATCAGGTTTGCGCGCTTAATCCTTCTTCTCAGTCTTTTCCTCAATCGTCAACTCACTCAATGTCGGAATTACTTGAAAATCAACGACAATTGGAAGCCTTACAGCAACAGCAGCAACAACATCAACAGGGTCTTGCTTTGATGAATAGTATGGCTATGTTCTACTACAACCAAAACCAAAATAGCAACAATAACGATACCAGTAATTAGCATTCGGGACTAGGATCTAGGATCATCCTATTGCACTGGCTTGTAAAACTAATGAAGGGAACTGCTCCGCTGCTCCGTAGCTAGCTAATCTACTGAGAGTGCAGTTTTTGAGTAGCTAAAAGTGAGTAAAATTGGCAATGTGCCTCCTCGTACATGAAAACATTATGACTTCTTATGGTCCTCGTCCTTCGTGCAAACGTTTCACACCTCTTCTTGTACTCTTGGATTTTTGTTTTATGCAACTAAAACAATCAGGAAAACATCATGCTCTACTGGTAATGCGAATACTTCCTACTCGGAGTCGACCCTACTAGTCTACTCCGTACCTGGTACCAGGTACTCGAGTAGTAGCTACTATGTTCGGAAAGCTGATAAAACGCAAACTATTATGAACGTCTTTTGTACCTGGTACGAGTATAACTTTCCCGGGTGAGAACTACTACTAGTAGCTAGCTAGTAGGTCCACTAGAGTGTACTACCTGGTAGTAGTACACCACACAAACTTTTTAAAAATCTTGAGAGTAGACTAGTGAGAGTCCTTTCACTAGCTTAGTACTAGCTAGTAGTGCTAGTAGGTAACAGGTACCTGGACAGTACGGCACGGTAGTACTAGCTACTAGTAGTAACAACAAGTAGCAAGCACTCTAGTAGACCTCTAGCTAGTACCAGGTAGTAGACCTAGTATCTTTTTATTTTCACATTAATTTATTTTGTCTGTGCATCGTCAAAGCAACTGGAAATCAAATTTTTATTATGAAGAGTATCGTATGCTGATTGCTTTACGTAAGCGTAGACTACCTTCTCTAGCTAGAGTAGTAGTAGTAGTTTTCCACACTGGCAAATTAAGCCCAGGTGGACTACGTCAGTTTACCTTGTCTCCTGTTAGGGACGATGATAGGACTCAGGAGTTAGGTCTTACTCTATTAGGTCGTGTGCCTATGCTTGCTCTGTATCCACACA
>Ga0100402_1001216_pt1 | contig 29798 bp, 15 predicted proteins | sample CryGeyme20150102_FD_80419 | JGI IMG/M metagenome (GOLD analysis project Ga0100402, IMG submission 80419) | Groundwater microbial communities from Crystal Geyser aquifers in Utah, USA - Crystal Geyser metaG 2015-0102 | ecosystem: Environmental > Aquatic > Deep subsurface > Groundwater | place...
AACATAAACAACACCATTATTTGTTCCTAATATTCCAGCACCTTGCTGTGTATGTATATCCGTATTGTTTAGAATTAGTTCACCATAAACTCCTGAAACACCTATTGCAGCTTGTGTACCTTCAGAATGAATATTTACATTACTTAAGGTCAATTTCCCATCATATACTGAAATTATAGCTTGACCAGGATATTGAGACCAATTAGGATTTCCTTTTAACTGAGCAATTGTAGCGTTAGAAATATAAAAGTTCGAATTGGATATACCATTTGATTCATTAATTAAAAACCCATTCCAATCTACATTTGGAGCTGCCAAAATAGTGAAGTTTGATAAATTAGCAGCTTTCGACATGATAAATCTACCACCTAATTGCCAAGTACTTGTTGTATTTTTAGCAATTGTATTAGAATTAAATGAAAAACGAGTGGTTAATTTCTTAGTTTCTGTACTTGATTGTAAAAAGTTTTTGTGAACTTTAAAAGAGTATCCAGTACTTGTTTTAATAATATCAGTAATAGCTACTTCATGATCTATTGAACCTGTATTAAACAAATAATTAGTTACAATACTAAAAGGAGTGTAGGCATCGCCAACTCCAAATGCTTGATAATCATTCATTCCAAGAAATTTACGTCTTAATCCATTAGCATGCATAGAGTTAATTTTTTCACTAGTTCTATCCAATAATTTATAGAACATTAATCCTTCGTTAGGTAAAAAGGTGTCATCACCATCCCCATCACTTAAATAGTGATTTGGTTCTTCAGTCCATGGTGTATTTTTAGTTATAGATTCAATGACTAAAGCCCCTTCATAATCATTTGGGCTTCGTTTAATAAGTATTAAATCCGTTTCATTATTAGAATGAATACCATTTGCATCGTTTATGTTTAAAGTTATTGTATCAGAACTTAAGGCACTTAAATCAATTTCTAATTTATTATACCATTTTGTAATTAACCTATCTCTGCCACTCATTGCCATTCTTGTAGTAGGTCCTTGCATCATTATTGAGAAATTATCGAATTTACTTGGATTAAGCCCGTCTGTATGTGCACCAATAAGTCTATGTCCAATTTCATGCATTGATACTCCTCTCATGCCATTCCAACTATTGGCTGAATTTATTGCACCAGAGTTAGTATCAAATTTATATTGTCCAACTTGAATGCTATTAGTCAATTTATCAAACATAAATGCAATTGCACTTGCTTTAGTATATTTAGTAAAAGTATTATCTAAATCTTTTAATTTTAGAAATCTAAAATTGAGTAATAACATATCAAATTTACCATCAGGGACATGATTTTTGGTTTTAGATGTAATTAAATCCCAATAAGGCGCATTTAAATCAATAGAAGATTGTGCGTCATTTTGTATATACAATAACATTTCATTTACTAATTCAACTACCCCACCACTACTTTTATATTCTGCGGCAGTTTTATTTGGGATATAAGTCCATTCATAAACTTTCCCTCTAAAATTTAGTGAGCCATTTGAGGCTCGATTATAAGCATCTGTTAAAGATCCTGATGTAATTGTACTACTTCCGACATCGTCAATATATTTTGTAGCCCAAGCTGGTAATTGCTGTTTGTTTGTACTTATTAAAGGCAAATTTCTAGGCCATTCAGTTATTGGGTCGTCCGTCCATGATTGTTGTCCACCAACTGCCCAACTATCACTAAATCCACTTGCTTTTCTTCCAACGAGTGTATCAGTAGTGTAGTTTAAATCAGATGTTATAAAAGTTGGTTCTCCTATTGAGTTATAACCATTAAATGTTCGTAAATCCTCATAATTATCATTTTTAAACTTAATAAAAATAGCTAAGGCATTGAAATTTCCACTTGTTGGAAACTCTCCAAAGAAATCAAGACTAGTTCTTTGAATATCAACGGTATCTGCATTTGAAATTGTAGTTAGACTAGTTTTAAGATTATTTGAGTAATCAACTCCATATTCACAAAAATTGTCTTGAGATTTAAGAATTGTAAAAAAGTTCATAAAACAAATATTAGGATAAATTGCTTTGATGCTTTGATGCTTTGATGCGTGTTTTCATAAGAGAGTTTTTAATTTAAAATGTAACATTATAGTAAGTGTAAGAATATATATGATATAAATCAAAATAAATAACACATAAGCGCATTTTGTCTTTAATTCTTAATTTGTTTACATTTCATTAAAACAATTTTTCCCGTTTTTACTTCATCATTAAATTGAACTCTTACCAAATACAAACCAGAAGCTAAATTCGTGGCATCAAAATTAACAGTATGTGAACCTGAAGATTGATACGATTCTTCCAAGTTTTGCACAAAACAATCTAATGAATCCTCTACACTAGCTATTCATTTTAGTAAAAAGACTTTACTTCACCAATTGTTATTAAGAAAACCTAAAAATTAAAATCTCCCGATAATAAAAAAGATTTAAACTCTTTAGCAGCCGGACTTAAGTGTTTTCCAGAAAGCCATTTTAAATGCCAATGTGATGCTAGTGGAGCTCCAGGAATATCTAATATTTTTACAGCACCAGTTTGTAACTCTTGTTTAATGGCATATTTAGTAACTAATGAAACTCCAAAGCCAGCCATAACGGCTTGCTTAACGGCTTCTGTTGTGGCCAACTCCATTACAATCTCAGGTTTTATTTCTTTGCTTTTTAAGAATTCTTCCAGTTTTATACGAGTTCCTGAACCCATTTCTCTATTAATAAATGGAGCTTCTGCTAAACCTCCTAAGGTAGAAATGTTTGCATGTTCAGAGTTTGGTGCAGCAATAAAAACGAGTGGATTGTCTAAAAAGCTAATATGTTCACTTTGAATCGTCGTATCAATTACAGAATAAATACCAAAATCTGTTTCGTTCTCAAGTAAATGGTTTTTGACTAATAGACGGTTAGAAACTTCAAGTTTGACTTTAATTTGAGGAAATTTTTCGCGAAATTTTCCCAAGATATTAGGCATAAAGTATTTTGCGCTCGATACAACACTCACATTAAGTGTTCCAGTTTTCATGCCTTTAAGTCCTTGCATTTCTTGTTCTAAACGATCAAGAGCTTGTGATATATCGAGATTGCATTCTAGAAGTTTTTCCCCTGCTTGCGTCAAAAAAAATTGCTTACCAATGAATTCAAAAAGGGGCAAGCCAATGCTTTCTTGTAGTTGTTTCAATTGTATAGAAACGGCTGGTTGAGTCATATAGAGAGCTTCAGAAGCTTTTGTAATACTTCTTTTTTTTGCAACAATTGTAAAAATATGAAGCTGATGAAGATTGTAGTTCATAATAAAATGTTTATCATATTCATTAAAAGTATAAACTTTTATTTATTTTAATGTTGAATTATACTTGCATTGAATCCAAAAAACAACACCATGAAATTAAAAGGATATTAGAAAATGGAATTTATTGTTATTAAGGGTTCTAGTATTGGCCATGAATGATGAAAGTTGAAAGAAAATGGAAAAAGAGATTGTTGCCCCTTATTTATTTAAAAGTGATTTAAACCTGATGACTAAAAAATACTCAACATTTAAAAACAGCACTATCAAATCTAAAATGTTCATTAGTGTTTTAAATAGTTGACTTTACTTGAAAAATCTCCAAAAACAATTTTCAAATTAGAAATTTATATTCAACTATACCGATTCAAATACTTATTTTTAAAGACTCATTGAACTTATTAAATGAATTGGAATCAAAATGTTTGGATTTGATATTTTTATAAAACTCTTAAAACTACTAAACTCCGATAAACATAGTCCTGCCCAATTAGCGGGCGGTTTAAGCATCGGAATGATAATGGGTTTAACTCCTTGGTTTAGCGCACATCATTTAATTCTTTTTTTTGTTTTACTTCTCTTTAATGTGAATTTCTCGATGGCTTTATTGGGAATGGGTGTTTTTGGAATTATTGGCTATTTGTTTGATCCTGTTTTTCACGATTTTGGCTTTTATCTCTTAAAACTCGATTTTATGAAGGAAACTTATACTCAATGGTATAATTCAGCTTTCATTTTAACTCGATTTAATAATACCGTCTTAATGGGAAGTTTCGTGGCTTCCATTCTACTTTCCCCAATTATGTTTCCAATCTTTCTGTTTCTTATAAAAAGATATCGGAAACATGTGTTAAAATGGTTCAAAGATTCATTTTTAGGTGAACTTTTAAAAGAGTCAAGCACTCTTTCATTATATGATAAAGTTGAAGGGTAAATCATGAAACTATTTAGAAAAAGCGGTCTTATTTTAGTCATTATTTTAGGCGGACTTATTGCTGCAGGATATTATTTCATTTCAGACGATTTAATTGAAGAACAAATTGAGAAAGCTCTAAGTATTCAAAATGGTGCTTTAGTTGAATTCGATGGACTTTCAGTGAGCTTATTGAATGGAACGATGACTTGGAAGAAAATGCAAGTCGCAAATCCCGACAATGTAATGCAAAATCGGTTTGAGACCACTGAAACAAGTGTATCAATCACGGCCTGGAAATTATTACAGAAAAAAGTAATCATAAACAATTTGGTTCTTGCTGATATTAGAACAGGAACGGAACGAAAAAAATCTGGTGAACTCCCAAAAGAATGGATTCCTGAAGAAGAAGTTGAGGAAGACAGTGGTGAATCAAGTTTATTAAAAGAAGCTGGAGATCTTTCAAAACAAGCTAAAAATGCCTTGAAAGATAAAGTAGTTAACACGCCAGTTTTTCAGTTAGCCAATACTTCAATTAATGCTGATAGTATTATGGGTTTATTGAAGTTACAAACTCCTGATAAAGTAGATTCTCTCAGAAAAAGTATTGAGGCAAATGTTAAAAATGCAACAGAAACGGTTGAAAAACTAAATCTTAATAAAACAATTAAAGAGACTGATGCAAAAATCAAGTCGATAAATGTTAAAGAAATTAAAGACGTTAAATCGGCTGAAGAAGCAATAAAAACGGTTACAGAGCTAAGTAAGACAGCAAAAGATCTACAATCTCAATTAAAAACAGCAAAAGAGTCCTTGAGTACAGGTATTAGCGAAGTAAGTTCAGGTGTTGGCCAAGTTGATAATTGGATAAAAGAAGATTACAGTCGCGCTGAAAAAATTGCAAAACTCCCTGACTTTGATACTCAAAAAATTGGTGAGCTTTTATTAGGAAAAGAGCTCATGGAATCGCTTAATGATTATCTTGGATACGCAGAAACAGGCAGGAATTTTTTAGCTTCCATGAAATCAAAAGATCAGGAAAAAGACGAAAACCCTGAGCGTGGAAAAGGACAAAATATTCGTTTTAAATCATTTGAGCCCAATCCTGACTTTTGGGTAAAAAAAGTGAACCTTTCCTACAAAACAGAAAAGGATATTCAATTATCGGGAGTAATAACTGATATTATTGATAATCAAAAACTCATTGCAAGACCCACAAAAGCTGATTTTAAAGGAGTAAATAAATCTGGTGAAACGATGTCTGTTACTGGAGAATTCAATTATTTAGGTGATAAAACTCTCGAATCATTTCAGTTTGATATGCCCAAAATGAGCCTTAGAACATTGGATATTGGTGTAGGAGGTTCCTTGCCAACAGGCTTTACAAAAGGAAATGGCGCAGTTAAAGCTGTTTTAAACATCACAAACGGCGCACCTAAAGCTGATATAACATTGAAGAATACTGATGTAGGGTTTAAGTTTGCTAAAAAAGCATCTGGTAAATCAGAAAAAGTATTTCAAGATGTGATGGGTAGAATTAATTCATTCAACATCGATGCAATGATTAGTTCGAATTCTAAAGGCTTGAAAGTGAAAATTGACTCAGATATTGATAATAAGATTAGCCGCGAAATTAAAGCAGTTGCAAAAGAAGAAGTCGATAAAATTAAGAGACAAATTCGCGCAAAAGTGGATGCTCAAGTTCAAGCAAAGAAAAAAGAGTTGAACGATGAAATCAATAAACAAAAGCAAAAACTTGAAGCTAAAAAGAAAGAAGTAGAAGAGTTAGTGAATAAGCAAGTCGCTGAAATTGAAGCCAAGAAAAAAGAAATTGAAAAGAAAAAAGACGACTTGATTAAAGAAGCAAAAGATAAAGCAGAAAAAGCAGCTCAAGATGCCCTAAAAAAAGGCGCTGATAAATTAAAAAGCAAAATTAAATTGGGATTTTAAATCAAGTTTCAAATCTTATTATTTATAATTATATAAAAAATGGTGCTCAATTATTGAGTGCCATTTTTTTTGCTCTAAAGTTATTTTTGCAATTTTATTTAAGTTTCAAGCAATAGCTTTTTAGCGTAAAGAAGTTTCTCAGATTGTTGCAATTCTACATTCAAATTCAAGACAATTGAAAATCAAGTTTAGAGTAAGAACGGCTTATTGGAAAATTTATATGCAAGGTTCACATTTTACAGAATTCTAAGACTCTTTATAGTCACACAATAAATAAGAATTCTTCTAATTCGAATTGTTGGATAATAGAACAACAGCGTTTATTACCTTAAATCATGCCCAAAAAATTTACTGGTCTTGATGAACTACCATTTATATTCGTTGGGTCAATTTTTCATATCACAACTAATCAATATCAGATATGTTTTTAAAAATGTATTCTAAAATAAGCGATTGTTTATGATAGGTCTAAACATTATTAATTTTTACTTATGTTATCGATGCCCTAAATTCACTTTAAGAAATCACAACAAAATTTGTAATAGAGATTAGGATGTGATTAGAACCCTCTTAAAATTAAAAAAAATAATTTATACTTACGTTATGAAATAAGGGTAACGAAATTTATAAGTCCTTAATACAATCCTTAATACGAACCTCATATAAGTATCGCCACATCCTGATAAGATGTGGCGTTTTTTTTGCCCAAAATCTAATATAACAAATTAATTACCAATTGGTAAACTAACAATTTCAACTCTATTAATACGCTGACCCAAAAACAATTCGGCTAAATGCTGAAAACGCTGAGGTTTATCACTCACAAAACACTCAAAAAGACCTTTTTCTTGATCATTAAGCATATTTTTTGCTTGTAATACTTCTCTTGTTTTTTCAGCTATAACATCAGCTGAATCTACGATTTTCATGTTTGGATCTTGTAAAACCGCCTGAATTTGATCTTTAAAAAGGGGGTAATGTGTGCAACCTAGAATAAGCGCATCTAAATTTTTGTTCTTAAATGATTCAAGATAAATTTCTAAGGTTTGTCTTGCAATCGATGAATCAGCCCAACCTTCTTCTGCAATTGGAACTAATAAAGGACAGGCTTTTGAATAAACTTGAATTTCAGGATCAAGCAATTGAATTGCTTGCTCATACGCGCCAGAACCAACAGTTGCCAAAGTTCCAATCACTCCAATTTTTTTTGATTTAGATGGTTGAGCAAATGCAGCTTTTGCACCTGAATCGATAACGCCTAATACAGGAATATGAAACGGTTTACATTTTTGAATAAGTTGCAATTCAGCAGCGGCAGCAACTGTATTGCAGGCAATAATAATCATTTTGACTTCTTTTCGAATTAAAAAGTCAGTTATTTGAATGGCATATTCTCTAACCGTTTCCACAGATTTAATTCCGTAAGGAACTCGAGCAGTATCGCCAAAATAGATAATGTTTTCTCTAGGTAGGGTTTTCATGACAGAGTTAACCACTGTTAGTCCACCAATGCCTGAATCAAATATGCCAATGGCCGCTTTATTTTCGGGCTTCATTTATATAGGTTTGGTCTTTTTATAAATCTTAGTTTTTAAAAGTATGAAAAACTTTGTAACTAAAATAGATTATTTTGATTTTTGTTTCTCACTCAAAATCTTGTTTGAATAGAAAATTGCAAATTCAATTCACATTTAAAAATCTAATAATTTGAGTCGATTTTACTTATAATTTGGTAGCAATTACAATAGTTTCTTTTTTTACAACTTCTTTTCCATTTGTGCTATCGCGAGCTTTAAACACAAGAATGTAGATTCCAATTCGGTTTGAAGTACCATCGTCGCGTTTCCCATCCCATATAATACTTCCTTCTTTACCTGCAACTAACTGCTCTGCTATGTTCCTTATTTTACGTCCGTATCGATCGTAAATAGTTGCTGTTATTAAGTAATTACTGCCGTCTAAATTCCATGAAATAGTAGTATTATCTTCAAATCCATCTAAGTCAGGGCTAAATGGATTTGGGGTAATTAATAATTGATTTTCTGCTGCTTCTCCGGCTTCTAAATACAGGGTGTTTTTAGAACCTGGCGTTCCTCCTAAGCTATTTCCACTTGTACTCCAATTACTTGCGTCGTTTGATTCTCCATTTAATAGAATTCGTTCAAGAGAGCGTCCTCTAATATCGGCAGCGTTTGGATTGTGCCAAGTATCAACATAACGCACAGAGTCTAATAGCAAGCCACTTGTTGATTGTAAAACGATTGCAGAATTAGTTGAACTTAGTGATAAACTCGTTCTTTCGACTCGGAAGGCTTTTATCGTATCTGAGAGAGCGAAATAATTTGCTAAACGTGATGAATTAAAGTTAGAAACGGTATCAGCATAAATAATTCCATAAGACAAGCCATTTAAAAACAATGGTTTTCCACTCGATTCGATACTCATTTGAGTTGCATTTCCGCTACTAACAGAATATGTTTTCATTAGAGTTGCTGGAATTTGAACTGCGAATGTATTTGGATTAAAAAATTCAACAAAATCGCCTTGATGAACATCATCTGTATTCAGCGGATTAAAGAGAATTTCAGTTAGAATTAATGGTTTTGATATCGTGTTTTCTAAACGTAAAGCTGTTGGAAAAGCACTAGATAACATCTCGCCATTCAATTCAATTTGTGTAGAAATAGATTCTACATCTGAGAAATCAATTTCAGAAATTGTGAATGAAATTGTATTTCCTTGTATTGTTTGATTCGCTAGTTCAATATCTGAAAGGGTAACTTTTATGTTATCACTTGCTTGAATAAACTTATTAAAAACAACAATAAACGTGTCTTGTTCAATCCAGCCAGCAAACTCAATTTGAAAGCTTGGAATTTCTGTTGAAACTAGATTTTGAGATCCGGCACTATGCGTTCTTTCAGGATTTAATCCCCAACTTGTAGGGTCAATACTTAATGCTGATAAGGCTCGTCTTTCAAATGATTGTCCAGATATCGTTTGCTCCCAAAGTGGAAAAGAATAGAAAACAGAATCTGCAACAAATTCAGTCGATTTTAAAACAATAGCATCTGAACCTGTGTCATTTAATGATGGAAGTCTTGAAACAGCTGTTCGATTTGAGTGTCCAACGGTAAATCCTTCATCTGTAGTTAATACTAAATAAGAATCTGCTTCAATGTAATAAGGAAATCCTGTTCTAAAACTTAGTTTTTGAGTTTCTTTTGAATCCGAAATTGAAAATGGACGCAAATCAATATTTTCTGAGCTTCTATTATAGATTTCTATGAATTCTGGAGTGGTGTCAGAGGCTTTGTAAACAAACTCAGTAATTAGTAAATCTCCCGCAACTGCTTGTTTTAAAATAATATATCTTGTTTCAGTTATGTAAGAACTAGATTCATTTCCAAAAATATCTTTTTGAGGGCCAATTGTAACTGAAAATGTTGTCGATTGATTTAGTTTTTCTGCAAATTCAATGGTAATTACTTGATTAGAAATCGTGCGTTTGCTTTCCGTTCTGTTCAAACTAGTTGAAATACTTGATGTATTTGCTGTTTCGAAATCTAATCGCTCAGAATAAATAAATGAAAGCGAACTTGAATCAGCTCTAATTTCAATTAATTCTGGTGCACTTCTATCTAATAAAACAGTGTTTGCAGAACCTGGCGATCCAAAAAGGGTCGCTGTAGAATTCCCCCAATTTTCTTGATATAAACTTGAAACTGATTCTGAACGGCGCTCTAAACTTAATTTTGTTCCGCCCCAAGAAGATGAATATTCTAAAGAATCTAAGGTCTGACCCAAATTATTTTTAATCACTATTTGATCTGAAGTGTTGTTCAAAGAAGCAAAGTTGGAACCCATGACTAAAAGAGGAATATCTGGGAAAAATGATTTTAAATTCTCATTAGATGATAGAACCAAATAAGCGCCTGGTTTTAAGACATAAAATTCTTCAGTAAGTGATTTTGGCGAACCTGAATTATCGCTAAAAGTCCAATTGGCAAGATCGAAATACTTATCAGAAATATTTTTTAGTTCTATGTATTCCGCGTAACCCGTTGGTGGATCAAACATAAATTCAGTAATAAGAATGTCGCCAAGAGTCGATTGTTGTGTTTGGACAAATTCAATAGTAAAAGCTATAGCTTCTGAAATCGTATTTCCAAAAATATCTTTCATCCCATTAATTGTCCCCGAATAACTGATATTTTCCTGTAACGGATCCGTCAATTTTAGAGATAAAATGGTTCCTGTTGCATCTAAACTTATATTGTCTAGTGTAACTGAACCAGAAAAAGTGAAATTTGATTTTATTTGAGCTGAAGTTTGGTCTAAGCGTTCATTAAAATTAAACAAAATGGAATCCGCAGATAAGACATAGGCTCTTACTAAACGAGGTGCTATTTCATCTTGAGCAATTGTGTTTTCAGCTCCTGGTGAAGCAAAAAGAGCAGAAGGCGAATTCCCCCAATTCTCTTTGAAGTATGCTGAGACATCTGTTGATCTGCGCTCTAAACTAAATTTAGTTCCGCCCCAAGCTGATGAATATCCAAGTGAATCGAGTGTTTGGCCAAGCGCGTTTTTTATAACAATTTGATCGGAAGTATTGTTTAAAGATGCAAAACTCGAGCCCATTGAAATTATCGAAGCTGATGGGAAAAAGGCGTTTAAATTGTTATTTGCAGCAATAACAAGAAATTCCCCAGGTTTTAGAACTCGAAATTCATCCGTAATTGTTTTTTGAGATGCTGAATTATCACTAAATGTCCAATTTGCGATATCTAAGTACTTATCAGATGTGTTTTTTAGTTCAATAAATTCTGTGTAGCCAGTAGGTGGATCGAACATAAATTCAGTGATTTGAATGTCTCCTGGAAGCGTTGCCTGCGTTTGAACATATTCAATAGTAAACGCAATAGTTCCTGAAATGGAGTTTCCAAAAACGTCTGCAATTCCAAAAAAGGTTCCTAAGTAAATCGTGTTTTCAATTAAGTTTTGATTGAGTCCGAGTCGAACCTGAGTTCCATTTTCAGCCAAAATCGCAGAAGTGATTCTTATATCTTGATCGATAGTATAATTTGTAAGAAGTGTAGATGAAGTTGTTAAAAGGCGTTCGTTAAACGTTAAAATCAAGGTGTCGGGTGCAGCTAAAGAACGTGATACAAATTGGGGTGCTGTAACATCAGCAAGAACTTCATTTTGATTTCCCATTGTTGCAAAAAGCGAATTGGGCGAATTCCCCCAGTTTTCTTTAAATGAACCAAGAACGGTAAAATCTCTGCGCTCTAAACTTATTTTTGTGCCTCCCCAAGTTGAGTTATAAGAAAGTGAGTCTATTAAATCGCCTTCAGCATTCCGAATTACAATATGATCTCCAGTATTATTTAAGGAAGAAAATGAAGATCCCATGTTGATTAATTTCGAATCTGGGAAAAAGCCGAGCATACTTACGTTGGGCACAAGAACGATATAATCTCCAGGTCTAAAGATTACAGATTCATTTGAAATCGTCTTTAATGTCCCAGAGTTGTCGTTATAAGTAAAATTGATTAGGTCAAAAACCTTGCTAGTTGGATTAAAAAGCTCAATGAATTCGGTGTATCCGGTAGGAGTGTCGTACATAAACTCACTTATTGCTATTTCATTGAAAGCGGCAATTTCAGCTTTAATAAATTCAAAATTGTAAGAAATTGGCGAACTGATTGTGTTTCCAAATAAATCAGAAAGACTGTTTACTGTTACAGAATACCTTGTATTTATATCTAAAAGCGTACTTAGTACAAGCTTAACCGTAGTCGAATTGACTAGAATAACTTCGGAAATCGTTATGTTGTCGGAGATAGAATAGGAATTGATATCAGAAACTTCAGGCTCGATTACTGTTTCAGTAAAAACGATTTGGACAGTATCGCGCGCAAGAGCTTGAACTGTGGTAAAAACGGGAGCTGTTTCATCGGCTTCAATTTCATTAGTTAGACCAGGGCTTCCACGCAAAATTGTATTTGGTGATGGACCCCAGTTTTCACGGTAAATCGCTGATAAACTTGTACTTCTGCGTTCTAAAGAATACCCACTTGTTCCCCAATCGGGTTCATATTCAAGAGAATCGACAAGTTCTGCGGCATCAGTATAGAATCGAATCTGATCTTTTGAAGTATTGTTAAAACCCGGAAATGAACTTAATTGAATATAGTTTCGTGTTCCATATTGGGTAAAAAGCGAACTTGTGTCTGCCGCAAGAACTACATAATCATTCGCAAAAATTTGAGATTCAGCAGGAAGTCGATATTGAGTTGAATTATTATCACGAATAATCCAATTTCCAATGTTGAGTACTTTATCACTTGTATTCTTGATTTCAACAAAGTCTACTAAACCGCTTGGTGGATTATGCATGAATTCATTAATAATTAAATCTCCTTCTGCATAAACGGCGGTATTCGTAAACGAAAAGCTCGATTCGAACGATTGTAAAGCATAAGAATCAGAAACAGAAGGTATTTGAAGGCTTAAATCACCGTATGGAAGAGGATTATTAAAAAGTAGTCGTACTCTTTTTCCCTCAAAGGAAAGATTATCCGCTTCAATATTTCCAGGATTAATGGTGAAATCACTTGTATTTAAACCATTTGCTTGAATTTTATCAGTAAAATTTAAGTGAATTTCTTGCAGTGAAACTGGTTCAGCCGAGAGTAAAAAAGGTCTATACTTTGATAAAACAATAGAGTCAAAAGAAGTAGAAGTAACTCTTGTTGATGTATATAAAACTTGAAAAACAGTAGAGCCTGAATGCGAAAAAGTTGAATCTTTTAGGGAGATAAAAGGATTCAAAACACCAGCTGAACCTCTGCCAATAGAAACAGAAATCAAATTTGTGGTATCTCGATCAATTTTTACTCTGAACGTTCCTCCGCTATTTACAAGCGTTGTATCTGAAGCGAGAAGACTAAAAGAGCCATTTGTAACTTTATATAATTTAAAAACATCTGCAGTTCCAGTTTCGCCAGCTTGAAGCGCATATCCCGATGGATTTTCATCAGGATTAGTTGTATTCAGCCCAAAATAAACGTTTAAACGATTTGTAGCTGATAAACCGGTAAAGTTGAAGTTAACTTCGAACTCTAAACTTCCATAAATAATGGTATCAGGCAGAGCAATGTAAGATTTTGAGGTGGCATTATCTGCATTTATTTGCAATCGCTTATTCCCATTGTCATCAACAATTTGAAATTTGTCGGTATTGCCAAGCCAATTAATTGAACTAGGGAATGTGCTAGTTTCAAAATCATCGGTTCTGATTTGTGATTGCCCATAAGAATCTGAAATTTCAAAGCTTAAAAAGCTGACTAAATAAATAACTAAGTAAAGAGAAAAACGAGTAAAAATCTTCACAAATAATCTTTCAAAAAGTATTAATTGGTAGGAAAAAAATAGTCCACAAAAGAAACTGGGAATGTTAATTTCCCAAAAACCATAGTTTTGAATTTGGGTATTTTTTGTGAATAAACAAAGTACTTAGCGTCACCAAATCATTAAATTGATATGGAATGTAAACTTATTTAAAATTAACTTAGGCACAGTACTTGTTAATCTATTTTATTAATCTGACACATGATGACAAATTCTTCTTACACCATTCCTTTTACTTCTGTTATTGGCGAGCTTGGCTTAAGTGAAGCGCACGGACTAATGAAATTTTCACCAAAAACAGGCTTGGTTTTGGAGTTTCAGGTAAAAGATGCCATTATTGGTATTATAAAATCTGCCGTTCGTGAAATCCATTTAGATTGGGAAGATATTGTTGATTTTCAAATCAAGAAGAAGTGGTTTAGTGTATCTGTAACTATTCGTGTGAATAAAATGAGCATTTTTGAAGATCTGCCTTCAACAAAATCTGCCGAATTTCATGCTAAAATTAAAAAAGATGATTACGAAAACGTTAGAAATCTTCATAGTTCATTAATGTTAATTTTATCAGAGAAAAAAATTGAACGACTAGATTCCATGAATGAAGACTAATTTTAAAAGTAATAGAATAGCCTTTTTTTTGATTCTTATTCTTCTTGGTTTAGGGTTCAATTCTTGTAAAAACAATTCTTTAGATCCTGGAGATGGAAGAGAAGGTGTAATAGTAAGTCCAACGTTTTTTTCCTTCAGAGCTGCAACTTCTGATGCTTCTGCTATCATAAAAGTATCTAGTTATGAGTCAACTTCAATTATTATTACTGATGTAATTTCATCAGACCCTGGTTTCTCCCTGTCAATGATTACTACTCCTGATACGCTGATTCCAAACGGTGCGAGAATTGGAGAATTAAAGTTAGATTTTGACACTTTTGATGGTTCAGATACGGTTAAGATTGTACTTAAGTACGCTAATAATCCAATTGCAGATAGTTCTGTTATTCGAATTCTAGGACCATCGAAAGTTATTCACAGAAGAGTTTTAGAAAATCAAAGTAACGATATACCGATTGAATTTTCACCTGATGCATCTGAAATCTTATTTATTTCAGATAGACTAGGTTCCAATCAGGTTTTTACAGTTAACCGATTATCGAAAGTTGTTAAACAATTAAATATGGAAACTGCTGAGTATTCCGCAGCAGGTTATTCGCCAAATGGTGAATTCATCATGTATTCTTCCGTAAAAGACACGGCAAGTTTAGTTTATTTATACTCAACAGTAACAGGAACTGAGCAATTGGTTCTAAGTGGTGTAGGGAATTTCACTCCGGTTTCAATGAGTGTTGATAATAGATTCATCTTATTAAATAGAGTAATTGGAATTGTTCACAATATCTATTTATTAGACATCCCAAATGAACGTCTAATCCCAATATTAACAGATGAGAATGATGATCAGGCAATTTTATTTGAGCCTGGAGATCAACGAATATTATTTCATCGCTTAGAAAATGGTGCTCGGCAAATGTATAAAATTCGGGTTGATGGTTCTGATATGCGAAAGATAAGTGATGGAGAAGGCGACGATGTTCCGGTAGCTGCGAGTTCAGACCGAGAGTATATTACATTTTATTCTGATCGTTTAGGAAGAAGGGAAGTTTATCTAACCGATTGGGATGGAAGCATTTTGCAAAAAGTTACTGATAATTTACGTTTAGATAATCCAGTTGATATTCAAGCTGAATATAAAAAAGTTCTTTATCGTTCAATTGTGAATGGGAATCCACAAGTTTATGAATCGAATTATAATGGTGAAGCTGATCTTTCTTATACCGCTCCATCACAATTTGCTAATGAACCTGTGAAGTATAGCAAAGACGGGAAGCTCATTTTATATTATAGTAAGCGCCCAAACTCCCAGATTTTTTATGTTGATTTAATAAGTGTACGCCGTTAAGTAATTCAAATTCGGACTTCGTCTCTACATCTCTTTTCACAGATATTTCGAGTAAAATTACCAAAAAAAATCTCAAAAGGGTGATTTTATGAGCTGAGCATTGATAATTTATTGCGAAGCCGTGAACAAATTTCAAACCTTAGCCAAGAAATGCGAATCAAAATAGACGGAAGAATTTAAAAGTGAGCTTTATCGATTTTTTAAAGCCCACTTTATTCGAAATTTTGAGTAAAACCACAACATTTCTTTCAAAAGGGGATTTTATTGTTTCAAGAACTAAAACTCAGTTTCTATAATTCTTTAAAATAGTTTTTTAATTGAATTAAACCTTTTTCTAATTGTTCTTTTGGCGGACCGTAAGACAAACGTAAATAACCATTTGTAGAACTTCCAAATGCAGAACCAGGAGCAGTTGTCACACGAGCTTTATCCATCATATCCCAGCAAATTGATTCATCATTTTTCCCATCAATCGACCAAGGCTTTACATCAATCATCCAATAAAACGCACCTTCGCCACCTAATAAATGTAAATCTGGACTTAAATGTTGATGAACCATGTCTCGCTTACTTTTATACAATTGATTTTGATAAATCAACCAATCTTTTTCTGCTTGTGAACCACGAATGTAATCAAAGGAGTATTGTGTAATTGCAGAAACACAGGTACATAAATATTGGTGAATTGCAATAAATGGTTTTACTAAAACCTCAGGCAAAACGGCCCAAGCTAAACGCCAACCTGTCATGTGATGACTTTTGGAAGCGCCTCTCAATAAAATGATGTAAGGATATTCTTCAAAAAATGATTCAAGTGATGCTGCGGAATCGCTATAACTCATGCCATAATACACTTCATCGGCAATGATCCAAACAGGGGCGTCTTTTCGAGCTTTTAAGCCATCAATAAGTTTTCTGAGTTCGGGATAAGTTGCATCAGAACCAGTTGGATTTGAAGGGTGAGCTAATAAAATACCACGAGTTTCAGGTCTCAATTCTGATAAAACTGCATCGGCACTAAATCGAAAATTATCTTCAGCAGATAAATTATAATAACGCGGTTTTACGTTCAATAATCCAGCTTGAGCAGGATAAGCTACGAATCCAGGATTCGGTAATAAAATATCACCTGAATTATCATCACATAAAATATAGAGACAAGCAAATAGTGCTTCTTGAACACCAGTAGTTAGACAAATTTGAGTTGGTGAAACTGAAAACGAAAATTCTGAAGCTAATTTTTCACGCAATGACAAAATTCCAGCATTAACCGTGTAGCCAAGAGGGGCTTCCATTGCAGCTCTTTTTGCTGCTTCACGAATAAATAGTGGCGTATCTTCGCCTGGTTGACCAATAGCCAAATTTACAGCATCGGCAGGAGCGCGTTCAAAAACTTGACGTAATTTACTTTGCTTAAGATTAACGTTTTTAGGTAGATAGGGAGAATTTGATAAAGTAGAATTTAACATGAAGGCATCCAATAGATTATTATACAAAGAGAAGATAGAGAAAAAAGAGAGCGTAATTCTTTTATTAAAATCAAAAAAAAGAATTACGCTAAGACAGAGAAATTAACGAAGAAGATTTTCAAGAGTCGTTGCTGTATCAGTTTTGCTATCACGATATTTAATAATAATCGGAGTAGAAACGGCTAAGCCTAGATCTTTGGCAAAATCATTGTTTTTTATAGGCCTTGAACCTGGAATAACAACAGCTCCAGCAGGAATTACTAAAGGAGAGTCAGCGGTTCCTTTATAAACTGTTTGATTTACTAAATCATAGACAGGAGTGGAGCGAGTTAAAATTACGCCAGCGCCTATAACGGCGGCTTCCAACACTTGTGTACCTTCATAAATTCCTGTATTTCCACCAACCATACAATCGTCTTCAACGATTACTGGGGTTGCTCCAATTGGTTCTAAAACGCCACCAATTTGAGCTGCAGCGCTTAGGTGAACACGTTTCCCAATTTGTGCGCAACTTCCAACTAAAGCATGAGAATCAACCATGGTTCCGTCATCAACATAAGCTCCTGTATTGATGTACATTGGTGGCATCATTGTTACATTTTTGCCAACATAAGCACCTGCTCTAACCGTTGAACCACCAGGAACAATACGAATATTGCGTTCGGTGCCATTGAATTTTTGAATAGGATAGGTGTCTTTATCAAAAAATTGAAAAGATTCTGAGTCGTTTTGAAGAATATTTTTACCGTATTTAAAACCAAGAAGAATTCCTTGTTTTACCCATGTATTTGCTTTCCATACGCCATTAGTTTTTTCAGCTGAGCGGATAGAGCCTTCTTCAATCGAGTGTAAGAAATTTCTGAAGAATTCATCAAAATCGGATGGTTTTTCACTTGGTTTTGCTTCACTTAGGCTAAGTATATACGTTTTTAAATCTGTTAATTGCATGTAATATATGTGTTGAATGAATCGAGAAAAAAAATCGGTTTAGGCTCTAAAATACCAATTATTTAGCGGTACTGCTATGCAAACTGTCGAAAACCCTTAATGATTGAAAAAAATCGAATCGTTAAGTTTGCAATCTTATTATTGTAAGATGTACATTTTGTTTTGATAATGGTTAGAGTAAAAACCTGAAATTCAATAACAGATCAGATTAAAAAAGTAAAATTTAAATTCGATAGATGAGTAACTGATCTTTTAAAGAATCAGTTTGAAAATATATCTTTAAAATATTATAGTGAGAGCGCAATTATGCTTTGAGAAAGTATTAATTCTAAGTAGTATTTTACTCCTTACAATTGAATACAATCATTCAATATTTCGAAAGTAAGTACGTATAAAAACAAATAAATCAAGCGATTAAATCATATTAAGTGTGGAAATATATTTTGAAAATAGCATTCAATGATAAGGAAATCTTTATTTGCACAATGCTATCAAAATCAGTTAGTTATACAGTATTGAAAATACAATTTAGGTAACAAACTTGAATTGGGTTTGAAATACAATTAAAAGTTAATTCTCGCTTAATAAAGTAAGTTAAAACTTGTTTTTTGTATCAATAAGTTAATAGTGGAAGCGCTATTTGTCTCAATCAGTAAACTATAAGGTTAAAAAATCATAAATAAAGTTCAATTGACAAAGAAATCTTTAGTATTTTAACTCTTTAAATATTTAAAAAAGATGAATTCAATGATAATGATAATGTGTGCACCTAAAAATCTAATTGCAAACTCTTGCAAACATTTTAAACATATGATTGGAAGAATTAGTTTTGTATTAGCTTTCATGTTTTTAATTTCAACACTCAGTTCTGTAAAAGCTCAACAAATAAGCGGAACGGATTGGGAGAATGCCTTAAGTTCCAAAAGAGCCAATATTACTGTTGTGTATTATCCAGAGCAAGCATTTGCATTTAAAGATGCTAGAGGGAATTACACTGGTGTTGAATTAGATATTCTAAATCAGTTTTTTGTTTGGCTAAAAAATGCAAAAGGCATTAATGTTAATGTTACCTATAGAGAACAAGGTGATTTTGATAAACTTCTTTCGAGTGTAAAAAATAGTGAAGGTGGAGTTTTTGGTGCAGGAAATATCACAATTACAGAAGAGCGTAGAAAAGATTTTAAATACAGCCCAGCTTATTTGAACAATATTGCAGTACTTATGACTCATTCCTCTGCGGCAGAATTGAAATCATTAGAATCCATTTCTGAAGTATACAAATCGTATTCGGCAGTTGTTCACAAAGGAACAACTCATGTAACAACGTTGAATAACCTAAAAGAAAAGTATTTCCCAGGTTTGTCCATTGAAATGGCAAATTCAGATGATGAAGCAATTAAAGAAGTGATAAATAACAGCAAATTATTTACTTACACCGATTTAGCAAATTATTGGATGGCTCAAAAAGATAATCAGCCTGTAAAAAGACAAGCTATTGGGGATAAAACGACCGAGCAGTTTGGTTTTATTATGCCAAAGAACTCTGCATGGGATCAAGCATTTAGCGAATTTTTTAATCTTGGCGCAGGGTATCGTTCAAATATCATGTATAAAAAAATCTTGATGCGTCATTTAGGAAATGAAGTAACACAAATGTTAGAAATGGCTTTAGCACAACAAAATCAGAGCAAAAGCAATAAATAGATTTCAATTTTAGAAATAAATTGACAAGCCGGCAATGAAACTCCGGCTTTTTTTATTTTAGGTTAAGATTGTTTTGTTTCCTTTCAAAAAATGGGTATTGTTTTATCAATGTTTTGATAGTGACCTTTTTGTATTATCGGATGTCTAGAAAATTTGGTTTTGAAATTATTGTGTTCGTTTTGTTTGCATTCTTTGCAAATAGGGGAATTGCGCAACAAACTACTGTATTAAATAAACTCTTTACTCAATACACAACGAATGATGGTTTATCTCAAAATACAGTAAGAGATATTCATCAAGACAAACGTGGTTTCATTTGGTTAGCCACAACGTATGGTTTAAATCGATTCGATGGTAAAGAGTTTAAAACGTACAATATAGATCGATTTTCTAATCATGCACTTACAAATCATTGGATAAATGCTATTGAAGAGGACTCAAAAGGTTCAATTTGGCTCGCTACAAATGGCGGTGGACTAAATAAATTAGCTCATGATATGGAAACCATTGAGCGTGTGGTTGATGTAAGTAAGCAATTTATTAAAGATGATCGGATAATTAGTCTTCATATCGCGAATGATTCAACACTTTGGATCGGTACTTTTAAAGGCTTAGCTCGATATAATATAAACACGAAAAAGTTTATTGAGACGCCATTTAAATTAAGAGCAGAAAAGGAGCAAATTACTTTGGTTCATGAGTTCTTAACCGATGAGAAACAAAACACTTGGATTGCAACAGATAAAGGATTATTCAGATGGAATTCCGAATTTGGTTTTGTGGAAAAAATGGTTGTTTATGACGCAAAAAATGTAAAAAAAGAAGCGCATTATTTATTCAGAACTTTGAAAAAGGACAGTAATGGTAGATTTTGGGTTGGTACTCGTTTAAATGGCACATTTAGTTTTATGAGCCCTAAATCTAATGAGGCTATACGCTTAGAACCTTTTACGTATCAAAAAGATTTTGCTTCAAATCATATAACAAGTATAGTAACCGATAACAATGGATCCGTATGGATTGGTACAAGAAATGGACTGTATGGATATAATTCAAAAGAGGATAAACTAGCTATTTATGTAGACGACAAAAATTCTGATTTTAGATTTAAAGATGAAATGGTATTAAGGCTATTCATTGATAATCATCAAAATTTATGGGTTGCTTCTCAAACAAGTGGAGTTTATACAACGTCTTTAATTAAGGCACCATTTAATTTAGTACCAATTTCAGAGTTACAAAGTGCAAATTCATCAAATCGTGAATTATGGAGTGTTTACAGTAACTCAAAAGAAGTTTGGTTAGCTACAGAGTCAAAACTATTTCGATTTCAAATAAATCAAGGAATATTAAAACCGATTTCTGATTTCAAAAAAGCTAAAATGGAGTCTGAAGCCCCTAGTTCAGTTATAAGTTTTTTAGACGATCCTGAAAAAGGAATTTGGATAGCTTCCTTAAGTGAAGGGCTAGTTTACTTTGATTTTGAGTCAGAAAAATTTGAAACAGAAAAAATTCAGAATAGAAATCAATTTGCTCATCTCAGGATTTTTTCAATGGTAAAGAAATCAGAAAATGAGCTTTTATTGGGGACTCAATATGGTATACTTGAATACTCAATAGCCGAAAAAATATTAAAGGAGATTAAAGATCAGAATGAGAATAGAATCCCGACTGTTTATAGCTTAGTCAATGCTCATGATAATTTAATTTGGGTCGGAACTATTTCTGGTTTGTATAAATACAGCCGAGACAATAATAAAATTGAATTTCAGCCAATCCCAATTGATGGTGAAATGGTTAAGACAAATCATGAAATAAATGCCATGTGGTTTAATGGGAAATCCAATTCTTTATGGTTAGCAACATCACATGGTTTAGTTAATTTTTCAGTTAATGAAAATAAAGCCAAGTTCTATGGGAAAAAAGAAGGTCTTCCTAGCAATATGGTATTGGGTTTGGTCTATGTTTCCCAAACTAACGAGTTATGGGCTAGTTCAAATAGAGGATTAGTGAAGTTTGTATTAGATGAAAATGGGCAAACGAGTTCGTTAAAAGTCTTCAATAGAATTCATCAACATAGATTAAATGAGTATAATACAGGGTCTTTTTATGGTGATTCCGCAGGTAATATATTTTTCGGAGGAGTTTCTGGTTTAACGTATTTCAATTCGAAACAAAAACAAAATCATCATCTACCTGGAGAAATTCATTTTTATGAAGCTACGATTCAATCTGGAAAGACAATTGAAAGGTTTGCAATTGAAAATAATGCTGTTGTAAGGGCTCCTGCAACAAGTACTGCAATAAATTTGCACTTTGTTTACGATGATTTCACAGATCCAATGGGAAACCATTTTTCTTATCGGATTAAAGAAATTGGTGAAGAATGGATTTCTTTTAAAGGCTCTAATGCAATTAGTTTAACCAATTTATCAGCTGGGGAGTTTACAATTGAGCTTATTAATCAAAATGACTTAAATGTTGAGACTTCAAAAATTGCATCATTAATCTTGATTCAAGAACCCAAATTCTGGAATACAAGGATATTCAGAATTGGAATGCTATTTTTTATTCTTTTTGTTGTATTTACTTATAATCGCGCAAGGGTAAATCGCTTAAAAAAAATGAATCAAGAATTAGAAATAAATGTATTTGAGCGAACACGGCAATTAAATGAAATAAACGAACGGCTGTCGAAAAGTGAAGAATTATTTAGAATGATTACAGAACATGCTGCCGATTTAATCATTATGTCAAATGTAGGCGGTGAAATTCAATATTGCAGCCCATCAGTTAAAGTACTTTTAGGATATAATCATTTTGAGCTAAATGGAAAAAACATCAAAGATTTTATTCACCCAGAAGATCAATTTATAATTAGTGAAAACACAAAACGAATTTTTAAAGAAGGAAAAGCAGTATTTCAAAATTATAGGATAAAAGATGCAAGTGGCGAGTGGAGATATTTCGCAACCTCAGGCAGTGGTATTACAAATAAAACTGGCTTAACCGAATTTGTAATAACTGTTTCTCATGATATTACACAACAGCTTCGTTTATCGATGATTACCAAAAATGCAAAAGAGGCTGCAGAAAAAGCAAATCTTGCAAAGTCCAATTTTTTAGCAAGTATTTCACATGAATTAAGAACGCCCTTAAATGCTATTTTAGGTTATTCAAGAATTTTAGCAGACGATAAAGAATTACAATCTAAGCAACGTGATTTCGCTGAAATTATGTACAAAAGTGGTGATCATTTGTTATCTATGATTAATGAAATCTTAGATTTATCAAAAATTGAAGCTGGAAGAATGGATGTTCAAGATGTGAATTTTAGTCTTAAATCAATGTTAAATGATTTGTTGTCTATTTTTTCTCTTGAAGCTAAACAAAAGGGACTCAATTTGAAGATTGATTTAGATTCAACTATTCCTGACCGTGTTTGGGGCGATACCAATAAAATTCGCCAGATAATTATGAATGGCTTAAGTAATTCTATGAAATTTACTCAGAATGGGGAAATACGATTAAGAGCAAAAGTAAAAGGAAAACAGGAGGATAGAGTATCTGTTTTAATTGTTGTTGAAGACACAGGGATTGGAATTCCAAAAGATCAGTTAGCAACAATTTTTGAACCTTTCAGACAAGTTGAAGGAAGATTTAGCCAAGGTACAGGTTTAGGCTTAGCAATTTCCAAAAAAATGGCTGAATTACTTTCTGGTTCAATTGAAATGGAGAGTGAAGAAGAAATTGGTAGCAAATTGCTAATTGAATTACCATTTAAGTCAGCTGATTTAAAACAAGATTTAGGAACTTCTGAAGTTAATCAATTCCCGAAATCTTACACAGGTCGTGGTAATCTATCAATCTTAATTGTTGACGATACAGAAACGAATTTAACCTTAATGTTAGATGTTTTGGAGCCCTTAGGGTTTACTTGTTTATTGGCAAAAGATGGCTTAAAAGCCCTGCAAATTATGTATGAAAATCAGATTGATCTTGTCTTATTGGATTTAAGAATGCCCATAATGAGTGGGGAAGAAGTTCTTGCTGAAATTCGAAAAGATGCTCAATTTAATTCAATCCAAGTTGTTGCCATAACGGCAAGTGGATTTATAGATTCAAAACAGTCGTTTCTCGAAAAAGGATTTTCAGATATACTTTTTAAACCAGTTGACTTAAATAATTTATTTAAAGTAATCCAAAAGAGTTTAGGAATTCAATTTCAATATGAAAAGACTTTATTACCAGAATCGGAAATTCAAACTAAAAAACAAAAAAACAAAATTAGCGATGAGCTAATTTCAGCTGAAAGTTTTGTTCAATCTGTATTTTCAAAAAATTCAAAAGAAGTGATAACTAAGTTTAAGGAAGAATTGGAATTATTGAATTTTACTGAATTACTAGATTGGTCATCTAAATTGAACTTAACAGCAAAAGAAGAACAGTTTTATACTCATTTTATAAAAGAAAAAAATTATCATGTCGTCTTAACTATGATTGATTTACTTTAGAATACACGAATCTAATTATCTTTTTCTAGCACTAAGTTTAGTATTGTTAAACATAATTCTGCAAAACAAAAAAGTTTTTCTATTCTAATTTGAAATCAGGATTACTTAAAATATTTAAGAAAGAAGTATTTTTTGAAGCTTAGAAATTATTATAAACCAAGGATTTGCTAAAAATTATGATTCAAAATTCGTTTAAAACCAAACGTCTTTTAATAGAACCTCTGAAAATTTCTGATGCTGATTTTATTTTTGAATTAATAAATACAGATACGTGGATTCGATTTATTGGAGACAAAAAAATCTATTCATTTTCTGATGCGGTCAATTATACTGAGTTGATTTGTTCAAGTCCCGAAAGGCATTATTGGGTAGCTATTGATGAGAAAACCTTAAAAAAAATTGGAATTATTACTGTAATTCAACGTGATTATTTACCCGTTGCGGACTTTGGGTTTGCTTTTTTGCCTGAGTTTCAAAATAGTGGTTTTGGTTTTGAAGCCACGAAACCTGTTTTAGAATTCATTTTAAATCAGCCAGAATTTCCCGAATTACTTGCTACTACAATGATTGAAAATCGTGCTTCTCAAAAACTCCTAATTAAACTTGGTTTTACTTTTGTGAAAGAAATGATTGTAGATAATTATGCGTCTTACTGCTACTCGATTTCATCGGAAAAAGAGAATTAAAAAAATGTGAAACAAGTTTTATTAAAGGATCAATTTTAACTTGAGTTCTGGATAAGGATTCTTAGTCAAATTCATTTTTTTTAAATTCCGTGCCTTAAAAACTCTACCAATGCTCATTTAATTATAAAAAAGAGAAATGATAGTTATTCAAAAAAGTTGTCTATAAAAATCAAAAAAATAGGTTTAGTTGTTGCAAATTTTAATTGCAAAAAAAAACTTACAAACAGACAAAACCTTTATGAATACCTCAATATTACATTTAAATGAAATTATTGAATCGAGGGAAAACGCAATAATATTAACCAAGATCATAAAAAAAACTTAACCCGAACTCTGATTTATAGCAAATTTGTTGCTTTTAAAACGGCAATGAATGAATGAACTAAATGAGATTTCTAAAGCTTAAACAAAAATTAATGAAATGAAATAAAAGTTAAATTTGTCCTAAAGTGATAATCATCCTAATTTAGGGTTCTAAAGAGGTTAATTCGTATTAAAAATTATATTATGTCTGAAGAAATGAAACCCTGCCCGCATTGTGAATCACCCTATGGCTATTTCACAGGTTTTGAATTATACGCCTGCCCAGAATGTGGACACGAATGGAATCCAAATACAGTTGAACAAGAAGATGTTTTGGTCATTAAAGACGCCAATGGGAATATTCTACAAGATGGCGATTCAGTTATTGTAATTAAAGATTTACCAGTAAAAGGTGCTTCAGGGCCAGTAAAAGCGGGTACAAAAGTGAAAAATATTCGTCTTACTGATGGTGATCATAATATTGATTGCAGAATTGACGGTTTTGGCTCAATGGGATTAAAATCCGAGTTTGTAAGAAAAGCGTGATTCAATAAGAATTGAATTACTATTCAATGTTATATCGAGGATCAATAATGTACTCTTTTTGAGCAAAAAATTATCTAATATAAAATGTTGATTAATTCAGTTTAGATGAAATCCCCTTTGTTTTTACTATTAGCAGCGTATCTCTCCGAAGCCGAAGAGTTTTTAGCTATGCATTCGAACGGGAAAACGGATGGATTTTTTTCATTCAATTCGGTACGATTTACACTTTCTCCCGATAATGAGTATGATTTTATAGCTGTTTTTAATACCGTTCCTAAAAATCAAGTTTATACATTTCCACGAGAAAAAATTGTTTTCTTTATGATGGAACCAGGTATTAAACCCTTTCATTCATTCATGTATGGCTTTGAAAATCAACAAGTTCACTTATTTAGTCCGAGCCACTCACAAAAACCATCTCATGGATATTTAGGTTGGAGTATTCCCAAATCAGTTATTGAATTACAAAATGAAAATCCCGTTGAAAAAACAAAACGATGTAGTGCCATTTCGAGCAAAACGATTATTCTTCCGGGTCATTATCAGCGATTAGCTTATTTGACTGAATTAGCAAAGTCTGAAATTTCGTTTGATTTATTTGGCAGAGGATTTAAAACTATGCAGAATAAATTGGAAGCATTGATTCCGTATCAGTATTCCATTACGATTGAAAATGGAGCTATTCCGCATTATTTCACCGAAAAAATTAATGATGCTTTATTGTGCTGGACAATTCCATTTTATGTCGGAGCGCCAAATATTCATTCGTATTTCCCTGAAGAAGCAGTCGTTCATTTGCCAGAAAACGATGCAAAACTGGGCAAAGAAATCATAACAAGTGTTTTGCAAGATCCTAAAGATTATTCAAAGAGAATAGATGCTCTTCATGAAGCAAGAAAACGAATTATTGAAGACTACAATCCTTTGGCAAAAATTGCACAAGTTGTAAGCAAGATAGATGTAGAATCAGATTATTCTGATTCGTTTAAACTCGAGAATAAAGATATTTCTGTGTGGAAAAGACGTCTGTTTTCCAATTATTTGAAAGTGAAACATCAAGTAAAAATAAAAGCCAAAACCGAGATCGATTTTGGCTTATTAGAATCAAAAATTCCAAATTAAGTTTGAACTTATTGTCATCCCGTGCAACGACACGGGATCTCGAACTAGTGAAGAATTCTATGATGATTTCCGCTTAAGAACCTAAGAAGGGTTAGTTATTAGATTCAAAAATCCCGAACTAAGCCTGAAGAAACGTCATCCCGTGCTCCGACAGAGGATCTCGGTCAAGTGAAGAATTAAATAATGAATTCCACTTTAGAACCTAAGAAGAATTAGTAATTAAAATCAAAAATTCCAAACTAAGCCGAAGTAATGTCATCCCGTGCTCCGACACGGGATCCCGAACTAGTGAAGAATTATGCTATGATTTCCTCTTTAGAACCGCTGTGAAGTTCTGATTTTACAGCGATTAGAAAGCGAAGATTAATGCGCTATCAGGCAGAGATCCTGTTTTTCAACAGGATGACGATGAAATGGCGTTTTTGCAACTCTCATTGACAATTGAATGACGTTACGATGACGAAGCGTTTTCTACAAATAGCCTTTTTTGACTAATAACTCAGCATTTAGAATCGCTCCACCTGCTGCGCCACGAACGGTATTGTGAGCTAAAGCTACAAAAGACAAATTTGTAATAGTTGTTAATCGAACACGACCTATTGTGGTTCTCATTCCATTTTCATCATAAGCATGTAAACGAGGTTGTGGGTAACGATCTTCTCTAGTAACAACAATTGGTTTTTCCGGTGCAAAAGGTAATTCTAATTCAGCAAGAGGATTTTTCCAGTTATTCCAAACTTCAATTACTTCGTCTGCGGAAGCTGGTTTTCTTTTTAAATCGATCGAAATACTTAATAAGTGACCTTCTAAAACGGGAACACGAACGGCAGTTGCTTGAATCGGAATTTCTGCCCATTTTATGGTTCCATCTTCTTGTAATTCACCTAATAATTTTAAAGGTTCAGAAGCAATTTTAGATTCTTCACCACCGATAAATGGAACAATATTTCCCATAATATCTAAACTTGGAACGCCGGGATAACCTGCGCCAGATACGGCTTGCATAGAAGTAACAATGACATAATTAATGCCATAAGCTTCTTGTAAAGGTTTGAGCGCCATTACTAAAGGAACAGTAACGCAATTTGGGTTCGTTACAATAAATCCTTTTCCATTTACATCGTAGGTTTGTTTTTTGATGGATTCGATGTGATCAGGATTCACTTCTGGAACTAAAAGAGGAACATATTTTTCAGTTCTATAATTTTTTGCGTTTGAGATTACAGAAATTCCAGCTGCCGCAAATGCGCCTTCAACTTCAGTTGCAACAGAAGCATCTAAACCTGAAAAAACGAAGTCAACACCTTCGAAAAATTCTGGAGAACAAGCCTGAACGGTCATATTTTTGATGTAATCTGGACATTCAACGGCTTCAATCCAGTTTGCTGCTTCTGCGTACGTTTTACCAGCAGAACGTTCTGATGCGCCTAAACCCTTGATTTCAAACCAAGGATGTCCTTGTAAAAGTCTAATAAATTTTTGTCCAACAGCGCCTGTTGCGCCTAAAATGCCAACTGAATAACGAGATTTCATGGGTAAACTATTTGGTTGAATTGTAGTCGTAAGTCTCTGAATTTACGGAAAAGAATAAAACTCTGATAATGAATTGATTGGGGAAGCAAATAAAGTATGAAAAGGGTTTTTTCGGAAATGATGAAGGAGAAATGAGAAATTGCTTGCTTCCGCTCGAAAAAATAAGTCATGTCGACCGGAGATGAGAGATGAACTAATCACAAAGAAAGAAACTTGAATGAATCGAAGCGGAGAGATCTTCCAAATTAATTCTGAATTCTTAAGTTTTAATTTTCAATGAAAAAAAGTCATGTCGACCGGAGACTTAGTAAAATTATGAATGTTGAATTCTAAATTATGAATTAAAATGTCATGTCGACCGGAGATGAGAGATGAACTAATCACAAAGAAAGAAACGTGACCGAATCGCAGCGGAGAGATCTTCGAAGTAAAATGAGAAAGGAGAAATGAGAAATGATCAAAAAATGTCATGTCGACCGGAGATGAGAAATGAACTAATCATAAAGATTAAAACGCGAACGAATCGGAGCGGAGAGATCTACGAAGTAAAATACATGGCAGAATTAGAAATCTCGACTCAACTCGAGAAGACAGAGACTCCGCCCCAAAAAAAGTCATGTCAACCGTAGCGGAGATATCTTCGATTCAAATTCAAAATTCGAAAGAAGAGTTGAAATCAATCAAAAAAAACTTACAAAATAGTATTTGTCATTCATTGTCGAACTCCTTTAATAATTATAAAGCGATTACCTCTGTCATAACCTGCAATAACAGCGGTATTTTGTTGATAGGATAGGTTTAAAACTTGTGTGACATAACCGTGTAGTATAAACTGATCTTGATAAAAAGGTTCTTCACCATTCCAAAAGAAAAGCTTTAGATTGGCTGCATTATACCCAAATGCATTAGTTGGAGTTTGCACGGAAAAATATCTGAGCGTTATGAGTTGGTGAAAATAGGCTAAGGAATCATTTTTAAGCGTATTAAAGTTCCACTCTCCGTATAAATACCAATTAGAATCATCAAAATTCAAAGATTTTAAATCTTGTGCAGATAAAGGAACATCAGCACCCCAAAGATACAAGGTATCTGCCTTAGATTGCTGAACAGCGAGTAATACATTGGTTTCTTCAATTAGATTATTCAAATACGTTTTACCCCAAATTAGTAAAGTATCACGCGAATAGGTGCTTAGGCTTAAATCGGCATCGGTTCCAGTATCAATCTTGGTGAATCTTCCATCTTTGTAATAGACTAATGAACCATTACGACCATATAAATAAAACTCGCCTGGACGGATTAGTTCGGCATGTTCATAGCTTCGATCTCCATTTACATTTGAACCAAGATAAAAATCTTCTATTACACCGTTGTTATTAAGAACTAAAGATGGTCCTGCACCATAAACCGAATAATTATAATTACCTGCAAAATAATCCAATTGTGCA
>Ga0100402_1001219_pt1 | contig 29783 bp, 29 predicted proteins | sample CryGeyme20150102_FD_80419 | JGI IMG/M metagenome (GOLD analysis project Ga0100402, IMG submission 80419) | Groundwater microbial communities from Crystal Geyser aquifers in Utah, USA - Crystal Geyser metaG 2015-0102 | ecosystem: Environmental > Aquatic > Deep subsurface > Groundwater | place...
ACTACCTGAGGTCACCGCCTGTGCAATCGCTCAAAAAGTTACCGTTCAAACCTTATCTGAGGCGACTGATCTTGAGACTCAAGGCGTTAATGACAAGCAGCAATTGGCAGCTCTAGAGCGCGCATATCAATTTGAAAAAGCATGTCAATTAATGGCTATGGGAGCTACAGTTCGCGATCCGTATCGCATAGATATACGAGGTGACGTGAATATTAGCAAAGATGTGATGATTGATGTCAACGTGATTTTTGAAGGTGACGTTAGGTTAGGTAATAACGTCAAAATAGGCGCTAATTGTGTGATCAAAAACTGTAATATTGCGGATAATGTAATAATCAAAGAAAATTCAGTGCTAGAGCAAAGCCATATTAGTGATGGCTGTGTGATTGGCCCATTTGCGCGTTTACGTTCAGGAACGTTTTTAGATACGAATGCTCAGATTGGTAATTTCGTAGAAATTAAAAATTCTGAGATCGGTTCAAACAGTAAAGCGTCACATTTGACATATTTAGGCGATGCTATGATCGGAAAAAACGTTAATATTGGGGCTGGAACGATTACTTGTAATTACGATGGAGTGAATAAGCATCAAACGCATATTGGTAATAATGTATTCGTTGGCTCTGGCACACAATTAGTTGCGCCAGTTAAGTTAGCCAATGGGACAACAATTGGTGCGGGGTCAACGATTACTGATAGCACCCCAGAAAATAAATTAACATTGGCACGAACTCGACAAGTCACTATTGATGATTGGCAGCGACCTAAAAAAAAGGAGTAAGCTAAAATGTGTGGAATAATTGGAGTTGTGTCACAACGTAATGTTGTTCCACTACTTATTGATGGTTTAAAGCGTTTAGAATACCGCGGATATGACTCAGCGGGATTAGCAGTAATCGATGAAAATTCAGCGAAGCGAATTCGCCAGGTGGGCAAAGTTGTCGAGCTTGAGCAACGACTAGCAAGTCATCCTGTACGCGGAAACATAGGTATTGCACATACACGTTGGGCAACTCATGGTAGGCCTACAGAAGAAAACGCTCATCCACATTCTTCGGGTGATGCGGTTATGCTTGTTCATAACGGTATTATTGAAAATCATGAAGAGTTACGCCGACAACTCGCTAAAGATGGATGCTATTTCAGTTCGGAAACGGATACTGAAGTTATTGTTCATATGATTAATAAAGTTTTGCCGACCGTGGATGATTTACGTCAAGCCGTGTGCACTGTCATTTCAAAACTGAGAGGAGCGTATGCACTAGCTATCATTGAAAAAAATGATCCAACGACAATAGTTGCAGTGAGAAAAGGTAGCCCTTTGATAGTTGGTATCGGTATTGAGGAGCATTATATTGCTTCAGATCCAATTGCATTAGGAAATTTAGCTGAGCATTTCGTTTATTTAGAAGAAGGTGATGTGGCTGAGATTCAACTATCACAATTTAAAATATTCGATTCTCAAGGCCAATTGGTTGATAGGCCAATCAAAGATAACCAAATTGCTATCGAAAATATAATTCGCGGTGAATATCGACATTTCATGCAAAAAGAGATATTCGAGCAACCTCAAGCATTAGCAGCAGCTTTAGAAAATAGAATCAGTGAACACCGGTTATTAGAAGGAATTTTCGGCGAGCAAGCTAAACTTATTTTTAATAGAGTTAAGCATGTGCAAATTGTAGCATGCGGTACCAGTTATCATGCCGGAATGGTAGCGAGATACTGGTTAGAAAAAATAGCAGGTGTGAGCTGCCAAGTTGAAATTGCCAGTGAATTTCGTTACCGTGAAAAAGTTGTTTTACCGAATACTTTATTTGTATCAATTTCTCAGTCAGGCGAAACTGCAGATACTCTGGCTGCACTAAAGCAAGCGAAAGAAATAGGTTATGAAAGTACCTTGGCAATTTGCAACGTTGCTCATAGCTCATTAGTGCGAGAGTCTGAATTGGTTTTGATGACTCGTGCTGGAGTTGAAATAGGTGTTGCATCGACTAAGGCATTCACCACTCAGCTAGTGGCACTGTTATTACTGACGATAGAAATAGGCAAGCGCTATAAAATTGATGAAGCAAAGGAAAAGCAATTAATTCAGCAAATATCAAAGTTACCAGCATTGGTGCAGGAAACTTTAGACTTGAATCAATCAATCAAGAAACTTGCAACTCGTTTTGTTAATAAAAATCATACTTTATTTTTAGGGCGAGGTGAAGAATACCCTATTGCTTGCGAAGGTGCATTGAAATTGAAAGAGTTGTCATATATTCATGCTGAAGCATATGCTGCAGGAGAATTAAAGCATGGGCCGCTTGCTTTAGTGGATGAAAATATGCCTGTGGTAGCTATTGCAACGAATGACCAGCTCACAGAAAAATTAAAATCTAACCTTGAAGAAGTTAGAGCTAGAGGCGGTGAGTTAATTGTGTTTGCGGATATCGCTAGTGAAATGCCAATTGCTGAAGGATTCACTGTGATAGATATGCCTTCTGCTCCAGAATGTTTGGTGCCGATTATATATACGATTCCTTTACAATTATTGTCCTACCACGTTGCTGTCTTAAAAGGAACAGACGTTGATCAACCTAGAAACTTGGCCAAATCGGTTACTGTAGAGTGAAAATTTTTAACATTAATTTTTTTATAAAATTTTTTATTTTTTTATCGATATTCTACTTATATGGCTGTACCCCACCGCCACCCAAAAATGTAGACAATATATGTAGCATTTTTTCTGAGTATAAAAATTGGTACTGGATTACAAAATGCAGTGAACGTCAGTGGGGAGTGCCAATTAGTGTACAAATGGCAATTATTCATCAAGAATCTAAATTTAATGGTAAAGCACAACCTTTACGCACTAAATTGCTTTGGGTGATTCCATGGAAAAGACCGTCCACTGCTTACGGGTATTCTCAGGCGTTGCAAACCACTTGGGATCACTATCTATTGAGTTTGGGACTTACAAGGAGGCGTAGCGATTTTGCTTCAGCGAGTGATTTTATAGGATGGTATTCAAATCAAGCCTATAAAAAGGCAAATATCAAAAAGGATAATGCTTATCAGCTTTATTTGGCGTACCATGAAGGTATTGGCGGCTATCTGAAAAAGACCTATTTAAAGAAACCTTGGCTGATTGCCGTCGCTCATAAAGTTTCAGCAAGATCACAAAAATATCAAAGCCAATTAAACACTTGTGAGAAAAAATTTAAAAAGAAGTGGTGGCACCTTATCTAAAATCGCCCCATAGTGTTTGTATTGCTGATATTGCCGCAATTCCTGCCGTTTCAGTTCTTAAGACTCTTGTCCCCATTTTTATATCAGTTATATTTTGTTTTAGACAATAGGCTAATTCATTTTCACTGAAGCCTCCTTCGGGGCCTATGAGCAAGGTAATATCTTGGCTATTTAAGTGAATTTTTGGTAGAGAATTCTCGCCTTGGGGATGGAGTAAAAAAATAGGTTTTGGTGCCTTAGAAACAACACGATAAAATTCATCAATCGGGTTCATAATTGGTAAATGGTTTCGGCCACATTGTTCACAAGCGCTGATTATAATTTGTTGCCAATGGTGAAGCTTTGTTATTTTTCTAGATTCATTGAGTTTTATTTCCACGTGATCAGTGATAATCGGTGTGATTTGGTTGACCCCTAGCTCTGTTGCTTTTTGAATAATATAATCCATTTTGTCGACTTTCGCTAATGCTTGGACAAGGTGTATATTTAAAACAGGAGGTTGTTCAGAAGTGCTTTTGGGAGTGAAATGAACTGAGATTGCTTTTTTTTCAACTTTAACAATTTCAGCTTGAAACTCCTGGCCTTTTCCATCGAAAGCGATAAAAGTATCTTTAGCTTTTAGGCGTAGAACATTAATCATACGATGAATTGACCGATCATTGGAGATAAGTGATCGGTCAAACTCCAGTGGAGAAACATAAATTCGAATTGAGCGCATTAGCTATTGGTAATTTGGTGCTATTTTGATTATAATGCCTGTCAAATATATATTTTTCAAGTTGTTACATGCAGCAGCAGTCTAGATGGCCCAAGCGTTTTCAAAAACTAGGTTTGATTGGTTTACTTTTACTGGCAGTCAATGCGGTTTATCAAATTTACTATCGTTATATTGATCCACCGCGCTCTGAAGTTCAGCGAGAAACATGTGATTTAAAGAAGAAACCATGTACGGTGAGATTGTCGGATGATCGTCAACTAAGGTTTAAGATTCAGCCTAGAGATTTTGCTATTGATAAAAAATTAAGCTTTAATGTTCGCTTGAAAAATTTTAAATCAACTTCGGTCAGTTTGACTTTAGTACCGATTGGCCATGTTGATAATGCCCAAAATTTTACTATGCAAGTATCGAATCCTAATGACTATATAGCTGTTGCCCAGCTCGACCAAATTGATCCTAACCAAAAAAAGTGGCTGGCTCTAGTTCGATTACATACGAGCGATGAGACCATTACTTTTCCATTCAAATTTGAAGTGAAATAACCTATTTTATCGGATTCATCAAGAGCTAGCGCCAGCATTGATTTTTTATCTGTAATGTTTGATTACATAATATACTGGATGATTTTTTGTTAAAGTATTTTTCTGTAGCAAAAAAATAAGAAAAAATAAAATTTTTATCATATACTCATGTATGTTGTCTTGTTATTGACCCAATTTTGTAAGAAAATAGTTTTTTAAATTAAATAATTATCAATTAAATGTTGTATCGTTTTTTAACAATTAGCTTTGCACTAATCTTTTTCTGTATGAAAAGTGCGTATGCTGAACCTAAACAAATGACCTTACGAGAAGCAATATACCTTGCACTTGCTTACAATGTATCAATTGAGAATGAGGAATTACGTCGTATTGCAGATAAATTTAATTTAAAAGTGGTTTATAATCATTACCAGTGGCAGTATGGTTTTGCAGGCAACGTTGGCTATACAAGTTCAAAAGTCGGGGGTCGAACTGAAGAGAGTACATCATCTGCCTTGACGCCTACAGCTAATAAAACTGGAGTTTATGGAACAACCTATTCTCTTAATTTGACTAATCCATCCAATAATGGCATTTATAATCCAGGAATAAACTTATCGGTTACTCAACCATTAATGCGCGGATTTGGAAAACAAATCAGTTTAACTCCACTTTACAATGCCGAGGATAGCGAGTTAATTTCTCGTTTAGGGTTTAAAAATAGTGTTATTCAAGTTGTGACTCAGGTGACTAATGCTTATAACACGTTGATTCAAGCACAAAACCAGGTGGAAATATCAGAACTTACATTAAAAGCTTATCAGCAGACAATAGCAAATGTTCGTGCGAATATTAAAGCAGGACGGCAGGCAGAGACTGATGTGCTCCAAGCTGAATCTAATTACGCCAGTGAACTTATTAATTTAAAAGGTGCCAAAAACAGCGTATTGACTTCTACTCGTGATTTGCTCAATTTAATTGGCGTGCCGCCTGATAAGGAAATTATCATTGATAAAACACCTTATAGCCATTTACCAGAGATCCCAAGCCAGTATGAGGCTTACCAAACCGCGCTTGAAAATAACATTCAATATCGTTCTGATTTACTTTCTTTAGAAAGTTTGCGTCGGGCATTATTAGTTGCTAAAGATGAAATGCGACCTGCATTTAATTTGACATTAAATGCAACGACTGGTGGAGGTAGTGGGCGAGGGATTAATGCTGGATTTGAAAGCCTTTTTAATAACAAGAATACAAGTGCTTCAGCACAGCTTGATTTTGATGTTCCTATACGCAATTATTCGATAAAACAAAACTTGATCAATGCGCAAGTACAACTCGCACAAGCTGAGATTAATTTGTCACAGGAGCTGAGAACACTTAAGACGACGATTCTTAATAATATTGCTGATACACAAACCAGTATCGATCAAATTGATTTATCTAAAAAAGCAATAGAATTACAGCGCAAAGATCAACAACAGCTTAATGCTAAGCTAAGATACGGCTTAGCCAGTGTTTTTGAAGTTAACACGAGACAACATGATTTGGCACAAGCAATGAATCAACTTGTAAACGATCAGATTAATTACATTAATTCATTAACAGTATTATATGCGAATATGGGGATATTATTAGATGTTTGGCAAATTGATATCAATTATTAAAAATAACTATTGGAAAACAACGACTATTATTGTAGCCATTGGATTCATTGTATTTTGGAAGATTAACTATAAAGTGGGTTCAGAACAGTCAAAGAAACACACTAGAGAAATTGTTACAGCAAAAATTGAAAATGTTTCAACGCCTGTTTTTTTTGATGGTAGAATTGAGCCATTGCAAGTTTATAGTGTATCTAGCCCTGTTGAAGGCGTGGTTAATGGGATGTACTTTAAATATGGTCAAGCAATAAACCATGGTCAAAAATTATTTAGTATTTCATCAGAAAAATTAGAAAAAGAATATATTGACAGTATTTCTAGCTATATGAAAGCCCTAGATGATTACAATGAAAAATCTCGAAAATTTAGAGGGGCAAAAGAACTATGGAAGTTAAAATTTATCTCTGAAAATGATTATCATGCAGATAAAATAGCGCAACAAGAAGCTTTTTTTGTGCTCAAGCAATCGGTAAAAAGTCTTCAGGAAACATTACAAAAGCTAGGTATAAAAACTGAACTTGATGAGATTAATGTGCAGAATAAAAAAACCATTGAAAAAATTGTGAGTAGAAAATTTGATAGCTATGTGGTGACTTCACCATATGTTGGGGTAGCATTAGACCCAAAAAGTTTAGCAGCAACTTTAAGAACAAAGGAAGATAAAAATATAGTGGTAGGTGCCGATGTTCGTCAAGGAGAAGTGTTATTACATATTGGCGATTTAAATGGTATTGCAGTTGAAATCAAAGTTAACGAGATTGACGTTAATCAAATTCAATCTGGGCAAAAAGCTAAAGTGACTGGCCCAGGGTTTTCTGACCATATTTTAGAGGGAAAAGTTGAATTTGTTAAATCACAAGCTCACCGGGACTCTGGAGCACTGCCTACATTTCCTGTGCGTATCATTATTGAAAAACTAACCCCCGAACAGCGAGAAAAAATAAAAGTGGGGATGAGTTCAAAGGTGGAGATCGATGTTTCGGAGAAAAATGCGATTATGGTTCCTATTGAAGCGGTTTTTCAAATTAAAGGTGCTGATTATGTCAATGTTAAAGAAGTTAAGACTGATAAAATTAATGCGGTTCCTGTGGTTTTAGGCCGAACTACTTTTGATGCCATAGAAATTATTAAAGGTCTAAACCCAGGAGATCAAGTTGTCGTTGATTATTGATCTGAAATCAGTTTCCAAATCATATACTATTGGAAAAACAACTTTACAAGTTTTACAGCAGGTTGACTTTTCAGTAGCAAAAGGTGACTTGGTTTCTATTGTTGGTTCATCAGGGTCAGGTAAGTCAACATTAATGAATATTATTGGGTTACTTGATCGACATAATAGTGGTGAATATTATTTAAATGGCACTGCAGTTGATCAATATGATGAAGCCCAGTTAGCAACGTTACGTAATCAAACAATGGGATTTGTTTTCCAGCAATTTTTCTTGTTACCAAGATTGACAGCAATTAATAATGTAGCATTACCTCTGCTCTATCGTGGCATCCGTGGCAAACAGGCAAATAAAATGTGTGAAGCCATATTAGAGCGCGTAGGGATGAAAGATTATTTAAATCATAAACCTAGTGAGTTATCAGGAGGACAACAACAACGGGTTGCTATTGCTAGAGCGCTGGTTGGAAATCCGAGTGTAGTGTTAGCAGATGAGCCCACCGGTGCGCTAGACTCAAAAATTGGTCAAGAAGTCATGGATTTATTTGTTCAACTCAATCGTGATGAAGCAGCAACAATTGTGATAATTACTCATGATCAACACATAGCAAAGCAGTGTAATCGTACCGTGCGTATTAAAGATGGTCTGATTAATAAATATGATTATGGGAATATAAATTAATGAATTGGTGGTTACAAATACAAGAAGCGTATGCGAATATCATTTCTTCAAAATTACGTTCTTTTCTGGCCGTATTAGGCATATTGGTAGGTACGGGTTCAGTTGTGGCGATGGTGTCTGGAGGGCAATTAGCAACTGCACATGCTTTAAAACAATTTTCAGAATTAGGAACTGACCTGCTGGCTGTATCAGTCATGTCTAATAGCAGTGATTCAACGCCTGAACTTTCCACACAGGATGTCATGGCTTTACAAAAAAAAATACCTGCAATAGTTAATGAGGCTCCATATAGCACAGTTTACACAGATGTTTCTTATCAAGGAGAAAAAATCCAAGCAAATATCATTGGGAGTGTTCCTGAATTACAAGAGGTTGTTCAAATTACTTTATCGATGGGGCGCTTTATTTCTCGGTATGATAATTACGAGCCATACTGTGTGATTGGTAAAGAAATTGCTGAAAGCTTACGAAAACAAGGCATCAAAAACCCCCTAAATAAGCAGTTGCGAGTGGGGAGCCGCTATTACACAATCATTGGCGTTGCCAATGATTGGAAAGAAAATGCTTTTTTTAACAATGACATTAATAAGTCTTTGATTATTCCCATCAACACTGCAAAATTTATCTCAGCGCACGCTTCAATTAGCAATATTGTCATGAAGTTAGTGGAATATGCAAATATTGATTTAGTACAGCAGCAGATTGAAAAAGAATTTCAAAGAATTTCTTCGGATAAACAATTATTCTTTCGTAGCGCTAAGCAATTAATTGATAGTATGACTAGCCAGCGCAACACACTCACTTTATTACTAGCGTTAATTGGTAGTATTGCCTTAATAGTAGGCGGGATAGGTGTAATGAATATTATGCTGGTTTCAGTAGTGGAAAGGCGACGAGAAATTGGTATTCGCAAGGCCGTTGGTGCGAGTAGTAAAGATATTCGAGAATTGTTTCTCGTCGAAGCGATTGCTCTATCTGTTCTTGGGGGCTTGCTTGGAGTATTAGTTGGATTGTTCACCTCATATATCATAGCCACCTTTGCAGGTTGGCAATTTGAAATATTTCTTCTGCCACCTATGGTAGGTTTTTTTGTTTCAGTGGCAGTAGGCATCTTTTTTGGGTTTTATCCAGCGTATAAAGCTTCTTTGCTTGATCCAATTCAAACTTTACGAGCAGACTAGAAATTTGGCAATGAGATTTGATCAATTCTTAAATCCAGTTCGATAGAGCTAAATTTCCAGCCATGACAAGCGTTGAGCTTACTAGAATTGTGCGCATGAATTTAGCGCCCCATCGAATAGCAAGTCTCGAACCAAAATAAGCCCCGATCGCTCCGCCAATTGATAATATGAGACCAATTGAATAGTCGATTTGACTGAGTAGCACAAATACTATGAGTGCAACAAAATTAGAGAAAAAACACATAAACCTAGAGATAGCGCTGGCTTCCATAATATCTTTTCCAAACATGCTAGTTGCAATCATAGTCCATAAACTTCCTGTACCAGCGCCAAGAAAGCCACTATATAAGCCGAGCAAAGCACTTACAGCTAAGCCTTTTCTGCATTTGGGTGTTGCAGGTGGATTGAGTCTTTTCCAGGGTTTTTTAGGTAGTAATAAATAAATAGCCATTATAGCTATTAGTAGAGGCAACAAAGTTTTTAATGTTTGATTTGAAAAAATTTGAGTTAAGCCGACACCAAATAGAGTGCCGATAGCGGTAGCTATTGACGTAGCTATCCAAAAGCGTGGCGAAAAGAAGCCGTTACGGATAAAGCATAGCGCAGAAGTAATTAAGCTCGTGGTTGTATAGAGTTTGTTAGTTCCCAGAGCGATTTGCGGAGGCACTCCAACAATCAATAGAACGGGTAAAATAATAAGCCCGCTGCTGCCAGCTATTGCAGATAGGAAGCCTGCCGCAAGCGAAACTATCCCAAGTACTTCATAAGTCATAATATTAATCATTTTTTTGTGGATCCCCTATTTATTATATGGATGTTTTCAGTTTTTGCCTTGGCAATCCTTTTCTAAGCAATAATACTGCCAATACTAATCTAAATTTAGCAGATAATTGTAAACGCTGTATTTCAAAACTTAATGATTTTGTATCTCTTTTGTAACAAATTAAACGTTTCTCTTGTTATACCTTTATTATTATTTTAATTAATCATTTAGTAATAAATTGGTTGGAATTCTATCACAAAATTTTAGTATTTGGAAGACATGACTGATATTAAAAGTATATCTGCTTGTATTTTTAATGGGAAGTCACTAAAGTTTAATTGCTAATACTCTTGTTTGGGCAAATTTGATTCTGGTTGGAAAAAAGAAGTGATGCAAGCAGCGTGCACGTCATGTTGGAATGGCACCTTGTGAGCATTCAGAGAGTCTGCAGGTTATGCCAAGTCCTATAAGCTGAAGATGTAAATGTGGCTAGGCAAGGTTAATCTGTCGGTTCAACAACTGCGAGACAGCGGTTGTTATTAGCAATCATTTAAGTAGGACTACATTCTGGGCGACGTAGTTGCACAAGTGTGTGTCCAAGGCGTATTGTCTAACGCCTCCTCATACTCGGCCGCTCAGTTGGTGATTCGACAGGGGAGGTAACTGCCTGTTTGGAAACCATCGGGTTTTCAGGCATTGCTTTTTGGTGTAAAGCCTGTAGTTTGCGACTAACTTTAGCGATAGCTAGTTTCGCTCGCTCTATTAAGCTAGGGTTATTGGTTACCTCTAGTTTATCGAGAATATTGTAGTAGCTGCCGAAATTTTCTGTTTCTGAATTTTTCATATGAACTAAAGACCCTCTAAATGGTTTACCATTGATTATAAAAGAAATTTATTAATGAAAACTTAATTCGTTAGTTTTTTATTATAGCAGAAGTTTACAAGGGTAGAGATATTAAAATAATCAAATTTTAGGAATGGTTTTAATAAGGTGGGTACTACACCAAGTGCTGTATTGATGTAGTACCTATTTCGATTAATATTATTTATTAGCTTTACGGTGGATACTATCATTTAAAAACACATAGCCCATGCCCATAACAAGCGTTAACATTACGAAATTCTGTAATAATGTTAGGATAATAGACATGGTAAATTCAGCATGGCTAATCGTTGGAATGATATTTACTAATCCCATTCTTAATAATGAAAATGCAATATTTGGAATACTAATAACTAATATTAGCGCAAAAATGATTTTCCAAATATAGTTTTTGGAGAGGTGCCACGATGTTTTAATCGCAGACAATATTCCATGTTGGCGCGAAGCTAATAACATATAGCCATAAAATAAGCGTATAGTCACGTAGACCCCTAAGATAAATGCACCAACGTACAATGCAAACGAAGCCCATGGGCCAACCATGTTTGTTAATTTGCTAAGCAAAAAGATACCATAGACTACAATTCCATAAGCAAGTGTTAAAGCAATAACATATGCAATGACAGGCAATAATCGCTTAAGACCCGTCATCCAACTCCCAGCTATTTTAGTGATGTCGCTGGTGAGTGCGCCGTCTGCTCGGCAAAGTTGGACGATGAAAAAGTAAGCACAGAGAATACTATTAATCATAAAATTAATAGTATTTAACATGGTGGCTTGATCACTTTCACTGATAGTCATGAAATCTGTGACCGCAGAATTTTGTGCGCTCTGCCATGCTTGAATATAGATGTTGATGGTTGATTTGTCCAAAATTAATACTGATATGCCAAAAATGCTTATCACTTGTATAAGATAAACAGGTAATAGTTTGGTCCACAATACTTTAAAAGAACGATAGCTATCACAAATTAATTTGCCATAACTTTGAGTTTTATTTGCTAAAAACATGTTATAACCTCATAAAAATTTTTAAAACGCTTTTTAACTATAGGCTATTTTAAAAATTTAGTATCAATTATTGATAATAATGTTTAATTTTAGCTCTAAATTTTAAGTGTTTTTCTTAGTCTCTACTCATATGACTTATAATACATATATTTATAAACAATAAAGGCATTGCTTTTTTGATTCAGTCAAGCCGGCACTGACGACTAGGCTAAGAAATGGACAATAATGAATTTTTATAAACATTAAATATATATTCTTTATTAATTAAGACAGAAAGATTAGAGTCAAGTATAATCAAGTTAAATTCAATCAAAATTGCCATATCAATGAATAAAATCGTGCAGGTAGCTTTAGCAACCCCTTTGCCTAAACTTTATGACTATCTTTGTGATCCGCACGTATTTCAAAAAAAATATGTGGGTTGTCGAGTAAAAGTACCGTTTAACCACCGTGATTTGGTTGGAGTGATCTGGGAAATTGCAGATCATTCAAAAGTCGATAGCGATAAATTAAAATTTGTCACAGAGCTTATCGACACTTCTCCAGTGGTGGGTAAGCAGCTACATCAACTATTAAGTTGGGCAGCGGCTTACTATCATCACCCTATTGGTGAGGTGATTTTTTCGGCTTTACCCACAAACATACGTAAAGGTAAACCAGCTAAGCTAGGTAGTGCAGATAGTTTTCCAGATTTTAATACGACAATTGAAAGTAAGCTGGCCCTTAATTTAGAGCAACAGACAGCTTTTGCTGCTATTCAGAAAAAAAACAACCAGTTTTCGACTTTTTTATTAAATGGTATTACTGGCAGTGGCAAAACAGAAGTATATTTATGGGTAATTGCTGAAGTTTTAAAAAAAAATCAGCAAGCATTAATATTGGTTCCAGAGATTGGACTCACTCCACAAACAGTTGCTCGGTTTCAAGCGCGATTTTCTGTGCCAGTCATGACATATCATTCGGGATTGACTGAAAAGCAAAAATTAAATACTTGGCTTTGGGCGCGTAGCGGCGAAGCTAAAATAATCATTGGTACACGTTCAGCTGTATTTATGCCGTGTAATCATTTAGGCGTGATTATTATTGATGAATCTCATGATTTATCATTCAAGCAGCAAGAGGGCTGGCGATATTCGGCGCGCGATATTGCAGTGAAACGAGGCAGCCTTGAAAATATACCAGTTATTCTAGGGACGGCGACCCCCACGTTAGAGACTTTAGCAAACGTAGAGCGAGGCCGTTTTCAAGCACTTTACTTACACGCTCGAGCGGCTGATGCGGCTTTGCCTCAATTTAAAGTCATTGATATCCGTAGTCATAAATTACAAAGTGGTTTATCAATTGAGCTTATCGAACTCATTCAATCTCATCTTGACCGTGAAAATCAAGTGTTAATTTTTTTAAACAGACGGGGGTTTGCGCCTACTTTAATTTGTCACCAGTGCGGCTGGTCAGTTAAATGTAAACGTTGTGATGCTCACATGACTTTGCATATGCAACCGCATTATTTACACTGTCACCATTGTAGCGCTACTCAGCCCGTAGAGAAAATTTGTCCAGCTTGTGATGCTGGACAGTTAGTCCCTCTGGGTTTAGGCACCGAGCGTTTAGAACAAGGATTACAAAAAATTTTCAATGATTATAAAATTATCAGAGTGGATCGTGATACAACCAGAGGTAAAGGTGAACTTGCTAAAAAGCTTTCTGCGATCCAATCAGGAGAGGGGCAATTATTACTAGGTACGCAAATGTTAGCAAAAGGACATCACTTTCCCGATATAACCTTGGCAGTAATTTTGGATATTGATAATGGTTTATATAGCGGAGAATTTCGTGCTTGTGAACGATTAGCACAACTAATTGTTCAAGTTGCTGGCCGCTCGGGACGAGCAGATAAGCCTGGGGAAGTTATTTTACAGACACACTGCCCAGAGCACCCATTATTTCAAGTATTATTAACTCAGGGTTATAATGCCTACGCAGGATTACTATTGCAAGAGCGTGAGCAAGCAGGTTTACCGCCTTACTCACATTTGGCTTTATTACGCGCTGAAGCAACTGAAAATGAAGTCTGTCGTGAATTTTTAGATTTTGCAAAAAAGCTTTTTCAATCCTGCACTCAACCAATTTATTGCTTAGGACCAATTCCAGCACCTTTAACAAAAAAGGCAGATCGGTATCGTATGCAATTATTAATTCAAACTACTATTCGTCAAAATTTACAGCAAGTTCTCAAAGAGAGTGTCCCTAAATTAAGTAAATACCGTGTCAAGAAAAAATTACGTTGGTCTTTAGATATTGATCCACAGGAGCTTTATTGATGAGATTCGCGCTGATTGGTTATCCTATCGATTATAGTCTTTCACCATTTATTCATCAGCAGTTTGCTGCACAATTTGATGTAAAAATGGATTATCATTTGATTCCAACTGAAATAGAAAATTTATCAGCTGTTATTAAACAATTAATATCCGAGCAGTATCTAGGTATCAATGTCACCCAGCCGCATAAGCAATCGATTTTAAAATATGTCAATCATCAATCAGATACAGTTAAAAAAGTAAAAGCTGCAAATACGATTGCATTTCGGGAAGATGAAATACATGCGTATAACACAGATGGAAAAGGTTTTTATAATGCAATTAAATATTATGTGGGTTCTTCGTTAGAGAATAAAAATATTTTATTAATTGGTGCAGGCGGGGTCGCTAAAAGTATTCTACCTGAGTTAATAAAACTTAACGCAAGTACAATTAAGCTGCTTAATCGATCGGTGAATAAATCACAAGATCTATTGCGTCAATACCAAGGGGTTGCGTTATATCAAGCGAATGATAACTACGATTATATTATCAATGCAACAACTTTGGCTTATTATCAATTGCCGGTTAACTTTCCTCATTTGGAATTTCGTGATAAGATAATTTTTGATTCAACGTATGCCCATCAACAATCAAAATGTCAGCGCTTTATGAAACTATATCAACCTGAAGCTGTGTACAATGGAGTGGCGATGTTAGTTGAGCAGGCGGCTTGCGCATTTACTATATGGCATGGTTTAACTCCTGAAATACAACCAGTACTGAAAAATATAGAGCGCTATCATGCAACATTAAAATATTCTCTATAAGATAAAATTTTTATCCGAAATGGTTTTTTATATTAAATAAAAAAGCAAGTGTAAAAATGAGCAAAACCAGTTGCATTTGTAGTTTAAATTTCGATAGCATGCAGTTGTTGTAAGCGTGATTTTTTCGACAGTTTCCACGTTAGCTAAACGAGTAAATCCGCTCTAGAGTGTTTTGCCAATTGAGATATATCAATGCATCGTTACTCAGATACGGAGAAGCGCGAGCGAGAGGTAATAACAGTACTAAAGCCACTGTTATGTTCGTGCGAGTTCTTGGTTTGTCCATATAGATGAGATGCGGGTAATGTTTTTAGGTTGTATTACAATGCTGATATTGATTTTACTTACTACAATCAATCAGAAACCTCATTATTAGCCATAAATTTTTTTGGTGTGGACATGTCAATCATGATTGGATCATTAGGGTAATAACCAGACAGTATGTTATGCATAAGTTCAATAAAGCCTTTAAAAATGAGGATTTCATGAGAACAAGCCAAATCATCTACGAATCACCATTGATGTTTTCGGTAAACAAAAGTTTATTTTTCTTCCATGTTTGCTAGACCGATATAATCCACATTGGATTTTGCAACGAAAACTGCTCTTTGAGGCATGTATCTTCACCATACCAGAGCCTAGATCTTGGTTCAATTTCTTCTTTAGGTCTTCCTGCTTCTTCGGAAATTTTACGTAACACTACGTGCTTTAGTGTTTCACTCCCTTCAACTCTGCATCCAAGGGCAACCCAGAAAGCGTGTTTTAAGGGCACATTCGGATGTGGCACAGTTTTATTTTTTATTTGAATAAGAAACACTCGATTTTATTTGTGTGACTAAATAGTGCGTGAAATAACACCCTCTTTCATTATTAAAATCCAATTTTTTAATTGAGGGTTTTCAAAAAAATAGGATGATATCTTTATCTTCTTAGAAATCAAGCAAATTTTCCGGTATTGGGTGCTTGTGATTCATTCTAAAATTCGCAAATACATGCCAGATAAGGCTGATATCATGTACACGCACGGCTTGACGGATCAGCATTTGCTAGATTTTTGCGGTATTAATGATCGATTGCCATAGCAAGTCATATAGTGTTCAAATTTTTTGTTTTAATCATTTAAAAACATTAGCACTTGAATCAGTGATAAATTTTTTAACACTTTTATCATTTATTTCGATCACCACTTTCGTAACTTCACTCAAGCGCTTTGGTTTCATTTGGATAACTGTTTAAAGTTATTCGGTTTTAAATATTGAGCATCTTTGCATATACGTAAAAATATGCTATTTTGACTGATGGTGTATTATAGCTTTTAAAAGGATTTCACTATGTTTAATATCGGTACAATTCCATTTGTTAAAAAGTCAAACCCCGAATTGGCTTCGGGTCGATGGTTAAGGACAGTATTATTTTTCTCAATGCTTAGTGCAGGCATGGCTTTTTTACTTTTTAATATTCAAAATTGAATATTTTATCAATCATTCCCCTTGAGCTTGTGAGTAGCCGGCTTCACCGTCAAAATTGTAGAGATTTTCTGTTTTGATAATTTCGAGTGGGATTTGATTGATGTGATTAAGCAGTTCAATGACAGCTAACTGAGCAATCGGTAGGGTTGCCTTAAATCGACAACGCCAATGATCGGAGCAAAAAGTTTCAGGTATGCCTTCAGGCCAAACTTTGACACCTCTGTTGGTGATTACAGTTAGAGTTAATGCATTGATTTTTATAGACTTTAGTTGTGACGCCAAGTGATCTGAGCTTACAGAATTTGCACAAATAAAGATATCAACCCCAATTAATTCACGCTTACGATTGGGTATGACCGAAGGTCGGGCTGATAAATTCATGATTTGGCCGTGACTACTGTAGTTAACTTTTGTTAAAGTTTCAGGTGATTGACCAAGGTTTCTTATCACTGCAATACTAAATTCTTTGGTTCCAACTTTTTGACGACTGTGTGTTTCACTGAAAATATCATAAGTGTGTATTCCTGCTTCAATAGTTTTTAGCCATGCATTGTGAATTCGCTCAGCAACTTCAAGCTGTCCAATATGAACGAGCATTTGTATGGCGCCCATTAATAAGCCTGAGGGATTCGCCAAATTCTGTCCCGCTCTACGAGGCGCTGAACCGTGTATTGCTTCAAACATTGCACCATTGTTGCCAATATTTGCAGAGCCAGCCAAGCCTACAGAGCCAGCAATTTGGGCAGCAACGTCAGATAAAATATCCCCATATAAATTAGGCATGACGATTACATCAAAATCTTCCGGCTTATCGGCGAGTTTAGCTGCACCGATGTCAACTATCCAATGTTCATTTTCTATTTCAAGATAATCTTTAGCGATTTCAGAAAATATTTTATGAAATAACCCATCAGTGATTTTCATAATATTGTCTTTAGAAAAACAAGTGACTTTTTTGCGAATATGTTGCTTTGCATATTCGAATGCGTAACGAATAATTTTTTCACAACCTGGGATGCTAATGAGCTTTAAACACTGGGTCACTTGATCAGTTTGCTGGTGCTCAATACCAGCGTATAAATCTTCTTCGTTTTCTCGCACAATAACCACGTCCATTAAAGGGTGTTTAGTTGCTACGAAAGGATGATAAGCGACACAAGGACGTATATTTGCATAGAGACCAAGAGTTTTTCGAATAGTAACGTTGAGACTTTTAAATCCGCCACCTTGAGGAGTTGTAATCGGCGCTTTAAGGAATATTTTGGTACGGCGAAGCGACTCCCATGATTGGCCACTAATTCCCGAACTAATCCCTTTTAAATATATTTTTTCGCCTATATCAATAGTTTCTATCTCTAATGCAGCGCCAGCTGCATCTAAAATAGCCAATGTTGCATTCATAATTTCAGGCCCAATGCCATCACCATAAGCAACTGTGATAGGAGTTTTTTTCATGTCTACATCCATGCTGTTTATATATTGCATTATTCTAAGCTATAAGAAAATAAATAAAAACCTTTTTTAGTAAATTTTTTTGTCAAAAAAAAAAGACATTAATTATACACATGTAAAATTTTTTCTATTAAATTCAATCAGTTATAAAAAAAGATGTTAAACCGAACATGCGGGTAATTTTTTCAATAGGTTCATTCCGAGAGTTTGCAATAAAATTATTATTTTACAAATATTTAAAAAAATACTAAACTGTAAAAAGTAAGTAGCCTTAAAAGTTTAGCTTGAGGCATTGTAAACAAATTAAGTGAATCATTAACGGAATCAAAATCTATGGGTAATGGTAGCCAAATAGAAAAATCTAGTGTTCTTCCAGTTCATGCAAGGCTGATTAACCTCATCAATGATCGGTCAAAAGAGCATTTTAAAGAAGGAAGCTGTGTAATTTTAGTGAGTGTAGGTCAGTTAGCGCATGAAGGAGAAAAACTTAAAGCCACCGCTAAAATTGTTAGTGAAAATTATGCCTCTTGTGCAGTGGCAGTTTGCGATAGCCTGCAGCGCCACTCTCTACAACTTGGGACAAATTATAGTGATGAAGAAATCTACACTATTTCTAATCGCTTAGGAGCCGAGTGGATCGACCGAAATCAAGAAATTCTTGAGAGTATCACCATTCCTTGCGAAATTTTTCGCTGGGATGATTGGTTAAATCAATCAGATTTTTCTGAATGTAAAAAAATAATCGAAGAGTTATTGATGACTGATGAAGAGTTTAGGCATTCTATGGATTTAACAATCAATGACTTTGTTGAACGTTTTCAGAAAAGGCAAGACAACCCTGTCGATGAGGAAATAGTCAGGCAAGCTTCGCTAAATTATCTAATTGAAGAATGTGCAATTATTATGATCATGTGGCAAAAAAAGAACTATAATTACATCATCTACCCGAGTGATATTTTAGCTGTACTGTATCAAGCTTATCTTAAACTGGTTGTGCTGCACGATGATAATTTATTACAGTGGGTAAGAGTAAAATTAAAAACCAAGAAAGTCTCAGCTAAGCAGCTAGAAAGTGTTTTATAAATTAAATTGGTTATAGGGAAGTGAAAAATAGTTACTTTACAAAACAATTTAAATATTTTTTTATCAAATTTGTATATTCGATAAAAAATCGTTTCATATTACATATGAATTTTTATACGATTGTCTACAGTAAATTTGAATTGATATACAATATGGATTCTAAAAATAATTAATTTTAAATTAAAAAATACTGGTTTATTTATACAAGGATATTACAACTAAAATTAGTCTGATCTTGAGCCTATTGTTTATAATTTTATTTTTTTTGAATAGTGTAAGCAATTTATGCTATTTAATATTCGATGTTAAAATTACAAAAAACGTAACTAATGATTAGCATTAGAATAATATGAAATTAATCAGTGACTAAGCAACCTTTCTTCTGTAAAAACCAAAAAATATCACTGAGTTCACCGTTTACGTTAATCGTTCATTGAAAGATAGGTGTAGCCTTGTTGCCACTCCTCATGAATCTCCATAGTCACCGCAGTGACCAACCTCAAGCAAGATGCTGTATTTGGGAATATCCGAGCTACACGCGTTTTTCGCTTAATTTCTTTGTTGACCCTCTCTGCCAAATTTGATGTGCGTAACCGTCGTCGATGGGGTTCAGGAAATTGCATCACGGTAAGACTCTCCAGTATGTTGGTTTCCATCCAGTTGGCTAGCTCATGAAGTTCAGCTTGGTATTTATCAACAGCCATAGATAACAACCTCTTTACCTCAACCATGCTGGGTGCTTGCAATATAGCTCTGATATCGCTTGCAACCTGCTTCTTATAGCGTCGCTTTGATACATAGGCCTGCGCATTTTGCTGCAAATGAAATTGGCAGCGCTGCCACCGGCACACTCGGAAAAACCGATTGCCTAGCGGCCTTTAAGCCAGCATGGGCGTCACTGATAATCAATTTTACGCCATGCAAACCGCGCTTAGTCAGCGAGTTCAAAAAGTCACGCCAATGCACTTCACTTTCTGATAGCAACACTGAAACACCCAGTATACTTCGTTTGCCTTCTGTATCAATGCCGTAGGCAACTAATACGGCACTGTCTATCACACAGCCTTGATGCTGTACTTTCTCATAACGTGCATCAAGGTAAAGGTAAGGATATTCCTCCAATGACCGCGTGCGCCATGCCGATAGGCAATCATCAAGCAGTGACGCTGCACGGCTAACGTCACTGCTGGATATTTCAAAACCACACAGTTGCTCTGTTATTGCTTTAACTTTACGCGTCGCAACCCCTTGCACATACATCTCAGCCACTGCAAGCTTCAAGGCTCGCTCAGAGCGTAAACCCTTTTCCAAAGATTGCGGATAGAAACTACCATCTCGAACCTGTGGAACCGATAGTTCAAGCTTCCCCAACCGACTTTTCAGCGTCTTAGGCTATAGCCATTAGCATAACCGGTACGGCTTTCAGTGCGCTCATAAGCCTCTGCACCAAGATGCCGTGAACGCTCTATTTGCATCGCCTCATTGATTAATAATGTCACAGCATCCGCCAGTCCAGCAAATCCCTCAGAAGCTAATAGCTTTACAGCACCACTAATACTGCTATCATCTTCTCGACAAATCATCGTCTTTACTCCTATTTGTTGTTACAAACTCTAGGATAAACTTTGGCTTGTCTTTTTCAAGTTCAAATAAATTTACAGAAACAAGGGTACACTAGCATCATAGGTTTTATTAGTTTAAAATATAAACTAAAAAATATTGGGTATTTTTGATACATCTTGCTGAAAATAACAATAATTCAACAATAATTTACATTATAAATAACTTTTAATTGTTAGCAACTGATAGCTCATATGTCATTTTTTATTATCTTAATTTTTATTCGATGAATAATATATACTCTATAATTAAAAATTTAACAAGGAAAAATATTTTTTTGATTAATTAAAAGATCCTGATCCTAACGAGTGATTAGTTATTAAAACTTTCATTAACTTAACTAACTTTAATGCCTTAAATAGAATTAATTCAGTAAAAATGAATTTTAAATAATTTTTTCATCCATACATGAATGAGGCCAATCGTTTGTACGGATAAGCCTTAACAATTATGGCCGTTGATTCCCAGTACCAAACTATCGTTCGAATTTTAAATGATTTAGTGTATAATGCGTAATTTTTCAGACAAAATTCCGTGGTTTACAATTAAATTACACTATTAATCAGTTAAGGATTTTTTAATATATGTATCATTGTGATAGGGTTATAAAAGCTTCTTTTCGCGAGTGTCCTATTAATGAGCGAGAGACTTTTTCTCATTCTTCATGTTTGATGCCAATTAGTATCGGCCAGCCAGTGCACGAGGGAGATAAATTAATTGCCACACTAAAGTTAGTAAATAAGAATTTTAAGCAATGTGTAATACTAATTGATGATACTGTACAACGCCACACCCTAAAGATTTTAAGCCCAAATAAAACTTTGGATACATTGTATGATCAAGCGCTCGGTGATGGCGACAGGTGGCTAAATGAATATAAAAGCTATATAAACCAGTGCTTGAATATTTCTTATAAGATAATTAGGTGGGATAAATGGCTCTATCATAAAAATTATAAAAATTATCAAGAAGCTGTATTAAAACTATACGATAATAATGTGTTGTTCAAAGAGGCTTTTGATAAAAATATTTTTAATTTTTTAAGTCGTTTCTCGTCGAAACATGGTCTTGAGACTTCTTTTGATTGGAATAAATCAGCTTTGATTTGTTTAGATTACCTTATTGAAGAGTGTGCGTGCATGTGTTTATGGGTGGAAGAGAAATGCGAGTTTGAGCTCTATCCAACGGGTAGAAATGAATCTATGTCAGCAACATATGAATATTTAATTAGTCCAAATTACCCAGGCTTGTTGAAGCCAGTTGCTTTGAGATTTAAAAAATATGGGATTAAAGAAAGAAATATTCATTAAGCAATGTAAAAAAATAGAAAAATGATTTCAAAATAAGATACGGATCAACATTTTAAAATTTATTACCCCTGCCCCTTTTGATTAAAAATTAATCAAGCACGATGATTTGAATATCACCATACTTGATTAGTGCTTATTCTTGATATCGCAAGCCCTCATAAGTATGAAAAGCTACTTTTTTGCACTTTATATCTTTCGATCATATTAGCTTGTCTTTAAAAAAATTTATACATTATTTAGACACTAATAAGTACTAGACATATTTGAGATTTGTAGTAATATATTAGCTAATATTTATTTAATTTATTATTACACATGGAAGAATACAGTTATTTTTTAAATGGGATTCATTACTATCAGCTTAATGTCAATTTAAATTTAGTCTGTGCCAATTTAGATTACATGAATTTTGTTGGCTGTGGAAATGAAGATTTATTAAATAAATCAATTTTTGACCTAAAAATTTATGGATATAACAAGGATCTTGTCCCATTACACAAAGAATATCTGAAAATGGTTTGTGATCAAGGAACACCTGGTATTTTTGAAGAAGCATATAAACTTCCTAATGAAACTGATTCCTTCATTTACATTTCTAAGAAAACACCTATATTTCGAGATAACAGGCTTGTTGGGATTGAAGTCATATCAATAGAAAAAAATAGTCTAAATTTAGAGGATAAAGTTGTATTAAAGAGTCTAATGAATAACTTAGATGCCCATATATATTGGAAAAACAGTGAAGGTGTTTATATGCGATGCAATGATAAGCAAGCAATAAAGTTAGGTTACCAAAGTGGTAATGAAGTTGTCGGCAAAACTGATTTTGAACTTGGGTGGTCGAAAGAAACTGCTGAAGAATTTAGAAGAAATGACAAACAAATAATGCGTACTAAAAAATCTTTAATAAAAGAAGAAAGTGCTACTATAAATGGCTTAAAAAGAATAATGTTTAGTATAAAAGCTCCCGTAATGAAAAATAATCAATGTATTGGGGTTCTAGGAATTTCAATCGATGTTACAGATAAAAAGAAAATGGCAGAAGAATTAAAAAATAAGAATAAAGAATTAGAAAAAGCGTTAAAGATAGCTCAAAAGGCGAATGATGATCGAGAAAAAACATTACACCTTTACAAGCAATTCGTTGAAGATCAAGAGCATGATATACGTACGCCTTTAGGAAATGTTGCCTCCTGTTCTAAATTCGTATTTGATGAGTTGAATAACTCTAAAGAGATGAATGAAGAGTTGATGTTTTTACTTGAGGGTGTTAAAACTTCTTCTAGAGAAATTTTAGATTATCAAGAATCTTTACTTTTTGAATTATATCAAGGTCGACTATCGGAAGAGACGCTTTTTACTCGTTTTAATTTGCCTGATATTGTAAAGCGTGCTTTTAATGTCAATATGGTCTCCGCTAGGTATAAAAAATTAGAATATGACTATGATTATGATGAATCGATTCCAAAATATTTGGTCGGTGATGGTAAAAGAATTTACCAATGCTTAGTGGACCTATTAAGTAACGCAGTGAGGTTCACTCATCAAGGTGAGGTAAAATTATCAGTTGAATGCTTAAAAGAAGATACTAAAATAGCAACCATACGTTTTAGCATTAAAGACACGGGCATTGGCATTCCAGAAGATAGTCAAGACGACATCTTGAAAGCATTTGTAAAAGCTAAGCCTAGCAATAAAGGCGGTGACCGGGGTAGAGGTCTTGGACTAACTCGAGTTAACCAATACGTAAATGATATGGAAGGTGAAATGCGTTTTGTTAGCAAAGAAAATGAAGGATCTTGTTTTAAGGTGGTGTTACCCTTTAAAATTTCTTTAGATCAGACTAAATCAGATTAAATGTAAAAAATTCATAAATAACGTTTGATACAATTGATAAAATGTTCGCCGATATTAACATTAGCACCTGCGTCAATTTCTCGAATACATGTAGGGCTGGTTACATTAATCTCACTTAAATAATCACCAATAATATCTAAGCCAACAAATAATAATCCTTTCTCTCTTAAGGTCTCACCCACGATTTCACAAATATGTAAATCACGTGACGATAATGTTTGAACAATGCCTTTGCCACCTGCAGCTAAATTTGCGCGTGTCTCGTTTGAAGCGGGTAGTCTAGCAAGAGCATAGGGAATGGGGTTGCCATCTATCATAATGACTCGTTTGTCTCCTGCAACAACCTCTGAAATGTATTGCTGAGCCATGATGTTTTTTTTGTTTCTGGCTGTCATTTCCTCGAAAATTACGTTGGTATTTGGATCACCCACTTTAATACGGAATATAGATTGGCCACCCATGCCATCTAAAGGTTTCACAATGATATCTTTTTCAACTACTAGAAAATCTTTTAAAAGGTTCATTTTGCTAGTTACAATAGTCCTTGGACAAATTTCAGGAAACCAAGCAGTGAATAATTTTTCATTTGCATCACGCAAACTTTGTGGTTTGTTTATGATCAAAGTGCCATTTTTTTCAATAAGCTCAAGCAAATACGTGGTATAGATATATTCCATATTAAAAGGGGGATCTTTGCGCATTAATATTACGTCGCAGAAACTAGCGTCTCTTGTTTTGGAATCGAGAATTTCAAACCAATGCTCATTGTCGTCAGTGACTTTTAATTGGTGCATATGTGCTTGTACGGAGCCATTCTTAAGAAATAAATCATGTTGCTCAACATAATGAATTTGCCAACCCTCATTTTGAGCAGCTAATAACATAGCAAAAGTAGTATCTTTGTTAGGACGAATGGTTTCTATGGGGTCCATCACTACCCCTAGCTTAATGCTCATAATAGTTATAATTCCTCAGTAATCGCAGCTAGCTCGTATGCCGCCGCAAGTAATGCTAATCTTGCAACTACACCATAAGCGTAAAAGCGATTGACGTTAGCATCGGGGCTTTTTTTAGAATCTGGGTTGATGCACGATTGACTGAAAGCTAATGGCTGAAAGTGCATACCCGGGGAATTTAAATTTTCATTTTCTTTTTTATCTTTATGGATACGATAAAAGCCACCGACGACATGCTGTCCAAGCATGTAGACTACGGGTTCAGCGACATCTTTGTTCACCCCAATCGTTTCAAAAGTTGGGATCCCCTCTTGAATTAAAACACTATTAATCGTTTCTTTACCTTTATTTCTAGCCATTTTATTGCGCTCTTTACGATTCAGGCGAATTATTTGTTGAGCATCAGTTATCGGTAATACACCCATTCCATAGGTGCCACTGTTCGCTTTGATCATGACGTATGGCTGGCTCTTGATGTCATATTGGTGATAGGTCTCAGCAGTTTTTTGCAAAATTTGTTGGGCTTGTTCAGCAATAATTTCTAAATCAGGTTTATGATTAAAGTCGACATTTTCCACAGTTGAAAATAATGGATTGATAAGCCATGGATCAATATCTATCTCATTTGCAAATTCAGAAGCAACTTGTGAATAAAACTTAAAATGTGTTGACTTAGTGCGGTTTGACCAGCCTAATTTCAAAGAAGGCTGAATTAATTGTTGTAACCCAGTGAGAATTTCGGGTAAACCATCTGATAAATCGTTATTAAGCAAAATCATGCATGGCATAAAATTCTCAACATAGAGCTTATGGTTATTGCGTAAAATTTGATGTAGCTGTAAGGTCCTTCCAGAAGGGAGACCGATATCCTTAGATGACTCAATGTCAGGGATTAGTGAACCAACTTTAACTTGATAACCTGCCTTGTTCAATATTTCTACTAATGTGGCAACATTTTCTAAATAAAAAATATTTCGAGTATGGTTTTCAGGGATTAATAATATTTTTTCACAGCCGGGGAATTGTTTAGCAAATGTCGCCTGCAGTGCTTGAATGCAAAGGGGAATCGAGTCATAACTTAGGTTATTAAATCCGGCTGGGAATACATTAGTATCCACTGGCGCGAGTTTAAATCCAGCGTTACGTAGATCAACTGAGCATTGTATGGGGGCAGGTGTGACTTGCCAAGCTTTTCTCAACCAAGTTTCTATTTCAACCTGTCGATTTAAAAAAGTTTTTTCTAAAGAAAGTAAAGGGCCTGTCAATGTTGTGGTTAAATTAGGTACAATTTGAGTGGCGTCGTCAAAAGTCATAGGGATAAAGTCACGATTTAAAATTTATATTTAGTATCATAGCTAGTGAGTACCTGATTTGGCAATAATAGCATTGGTTAATGTTTCATATTGTGCCATAATAGCACTCATGTAAACTTATCAAGATATATTATGGCGAGTAAAATTAATAAAGCTTTTGTCAGCGAACTTGACCAATTTTTAAGTGGTTTACGGCATTCGATCCCTGAAAATGATAGTCAGCGCAAAGAAAGAACAAAATATCAAAAGCTCAACAACTTACGAGATAATAAACAAGAAAGTACCGATGAAAGCGGTCTTTGGGAAGATTTCTAATGTTTTTGGAAGCTGATCGCAACTATGTGCTAGCTGATCGCGTTATTTTACACTTTGATCATGCGATTCGTACCTTATTCGGCAACCCTATAGTGACTGAGCGTGCTAACCCCGCTGCTAAACTAGCTGAAGCTCGCTTGACCTCCGCTGAAAAACGGCATATTGCTGGTTTAATGCGGGTGAATCAAGCTGGAGAAGTCGCCGCACAAGGGTTGTATCAAGGTCAGGCCCTTGCCGCCAAAAATCTATCGATTAAGCAAGCAATGCAACGTTCAGCTCACGAAGAAAACGATCACTTAAATTGGTGTCAAAATCGGTTAAAAGAGCTTGATAGTCATACCAGTTGCCTTAATCTCGTTTGGTATACAGGGTCGCTATTGATTGGCATAATCGCAGGTCTTGTAGGTGATCAGTGGAGTTTAGGATTTGTTGAAGAAACCGAACTACAAGTGACTCAACATTTAATGAATCACCAACAACGACTACCGGCGCATGATTTAAAAACTGCAAAAATTTTACAACAAATGCAAATTGATGAGGCAGCTCATGCAGATAAAGCAAAAAGTGAAGGTGGTGAAGAATTGCCCTTAGCAATAAAAAAAATTATGCAACTGTTTTCTAAAGTTATGACTTCAACCGCATATTATATTTAAAAATGGTTCAGCGGAATATAAAATATTGGCATATGTCTCTATTGGTTAGCTAAAAGTCAATCAGATCGTTTCATAAGTTTAATTTATTCTTACTAAGTCATTTCTTGTTGAATTTTCTGCAATCTTTGAATATTGCCAATGTCTTCCCACAAGCCTTGATAGAGTTCACCGTAAACTTTTTTTTGTTCGATATATTTCAATAATAGGGGTGCTAGCTTAAAGTTTTCGGCTCTACAACCTTTAAAAAAATCCGGATGAAAAGATGCTATGCCTGAATAAGTATAATAATGATCACCAGTTATTAAAACCAATTGATTCTCTAGAGCAAAATCGCCTTGTTTATTCGATGGGTTATCAAGTCTTCGGTCGACAAGAATTAATTGAGCTAAGCTTTTTAAAGGCCGTCTAAGATTTGCAAATGGATAATCAGTGATGATGTCACTATTGACAACGATAAATGGTTGATCGCCGAGTAAAGGCAAGGCATTGAAAATGCCTCCGCCAGTTTCTAATGGTTTCGGTTCAACAGAGTAGCGTATGCTCACATGGTACTGCGAACCATCTTGCAACTCAGCTCGGATTTGTTCACCTAAATAACTAATATTAATGACCAACTCATTAAAACCCTGTTTGGCTAGTTGCTCAATCAATCTTACGATCACAGCTTTACCGCCAATCTTAATTAAGGGTTTAGGTAAGTTTTCGGTCAAAGGTAAAAGTCGTTTTCCATAGCCTGCAGCAAGTATCATAGCCTTCATCACGCACGGTCCTGATGAGTGGCAAGGTATTCAGCGAACTTAGGTTTAATCCGGTTTTTTACCCAATGATGAAAAGTTTGTAGTTTTGGGTAGTTTGAACTGATGTCAATTAAGTAATCAAGTGGAATAGCAATATCATTTAAAAATTGATGTTTATTAAAATGTAAGTCAAGTCTTGCAAATATTCCAATGGCTTTGATGTGCCTCTGAATCCCCGTCCAATCAAACCAATATAAAAATTGTTCAACACTACAATCAATTAGATCATGCCGCTGTGCATGTTGGTGATAATATTTTACCCAATTCTGCACTTGTTTAGATGGCCAACGAATATAACAGTCACGTAATAAAGAGACTAAATCATAACTAATTGGCCCATTGACAGCGTCCTGAAAATCAATAATACCGATTTGCTGATTAACTAGCAAAAGTAGATTTCTGCTGTGATAGTCGCGATGACAATAAACGTAAGGTTGTTGGTTAACTGTTTGAATTAAACAATCAATATCTTGTTGAAGACGCTGACTCTCACTATTTGTAAGTTTGAGCTTGAGTTGCCGTGTTAAAAACCAGCCAGTAAATAATTCGATTTCACGCTGCATCATATTGCAATCAAAATGATTAAGCGTTTGCGCATTTTTAGCGGTATCGAGCTGAACCTTTAATAGACTATCGATCGCTTGGCGATAGATAAAATCAGCGTTGTCAATGGTTAAAATTTTTAACAACGTTTGATCGCCAAAATCTGACAGTAATAGAAAGCCGTCATCAAGATTGCTCGCAAGTACTTCCGGTACATTAACTTGCTGAGCTTGTAAATGTTGGTTGACTAATAAAAAATCAGTTAGTGAATCAACTTGATTGGGGGCGTCCATTAAAATATATGATTTTTGTTCAATAAATACTCTAAAATAGCGTCTCGTGCTCGCATCACCTGGAATTTGCTTGATTTCTTGAAGGGGTTGATTCAAGCAATTAACAATCCATTGCGAAAATTGTGCGATACGCTGCTCCATTTTTAGTCGACCTTAATTATTGAAAATTGGCTCATAGGAGATTTTTTGGTTTTCAGTGAGTTTAATGCTTATAATATCGCAACAAATCATTTCTTTAAAGAGCAAGGGCCTGGTCATTGAATTTTCAGCACCTAAACATTCTAGCTAAATTGTCTTTTTTTCTGGCGCTATGGTATGTCAATCAAGTAAGTGCTACGGAGTTATCGCTACCAGCGTTGAATACTACTGCATACTCTAAAAAAGATTATATTCAGCAGCAAACAGCTGATGAAATAGCGTTAAGACTTGGCTGGGTCAATAATCGCAAGATCAATAACTTATGCCACGGTTATTATTTAGAGCCTAACTTATATTATGACGACCATACTGACCTTCTGGGTGATAAAAGGCCGATTAGAATAAGTTTTGAGGAGTCTGAATATTCCCCAGCTGGAGTGTCCGTTTTTTCGGGAAAGGTCATTATTACTCAACCAAATCGACAATTAATTGCAGATATTACCCACATGAATCATGATGAAGTGTCCAACAAATTTAGCGAAGCAGAATTACATGGCAATATTGAGTGGCGTGAGCCTGGTAAGCATTTAACAGGTGAGCATGGCTACATCGATTTTAAAAATGACAGTGGTTATTTAACTAATGTTCTATATCGATTAACTTATAAACAAATCACTGATGAAGAATACCTGGGCTTAATTACGGATAAGCCACAACTAGCAATTGATGATTTATCAGCTTGGGGGAGCGCAAAACAAATTGCACGATACAATGATGGGGTAATTGAGGTCACTCAGGGCACATACACGGCGTGTCCCCCAACAGATAAAACTTGGAAATTAAAAGCGAGTCACTTTACGCTAGATAATCGAGTGGGTAAAGGTAAGGCGAAAAATGCTACTTTATACTTACGTAATTTGCCAATATTTTATGCACCATATCTACAGTTTCCTCTAGACAAGCGTCGTAAAACAGGATTTTTATTTCCAATTTTTGGCATTACGAGCACGGGGGGGTATGAATATGCAA
>Ga0100402_1001221_pt1 | contig 29742 bp, 24 predicted proteins | sample CryGeyme20150102_FD_80419 | JGI IMG/M metagenome (GOLD analysis project Ga0100402, IMG submission 80419) | Groundwater microbial communities from Crystal Geyser aquifers in Utah, USA - Crystal Geyser metaG 2015-0102 | ecosystem: Environmental > Aquatic > Deep subsurface > Groundwater | place...
TCCCCGAAGTGGGAATAGTCGTATCCGATTTCTCCCGATGTGTTCCTGTTTCTGAGTGGGAGACGGGATGGGGCATTTCGGGTCATTCCGGTGACGTCGGATTCGGGTCTCCTTGTCTCACGTGCCCTTCGGCTGGCTCTGAAAACCAATGCACACGCAGCTCTCATCAGTGCAGCAGTGATCATCATCATCTCTCTCAATGATAAAGAAAACATTGCACATCAAATTCAAGAAACTTGTCTTGACCTTCACCGGATCCATCCACACATACATTCCTTAAACAAAACTTGTCTTGACCCCGTACGAGCGATTTCTCTTAGCAGAGAATTTTCGTATATAAGATCCAAACGAAGCAAGGCGCAACCGATTCCAGTTAGCTCCCGAACAAAGAGAAGCATAAAACTAAATACACAAAAATCATGTCGTACTATTCCACCACCAGTGAACTGGACACTCCACCACAACCTCGCTTTCTATTACACGAATCTGCCGATGAACGGGACGATATAATGGGAGTGGGTGATGATGGTCCACCAAATAATGGTACCAACAACACGGCCGAAGACGACGATGTGGACGGCGCATCAGAGGAGGGGGAGGAGGAAGAAGATGAGGAGGAGGAGGAAGAGGAAGAAGTCACTGATGATGGTACGGCTCAAGCAGGACAAGTTCCCGGTCAATCAGGGGTACCCCAACAAAATCTTTTGGTTATTCCGGCGGTTCCCAATTTGGATGCCCTCTACGGTCTGCGAGAAATTGGAAGAGAAGCCCTCTGTTGGCAATTGAGTTCGGCCAAACCAGGTAACGGTGTAGAACAAATTCGCGATCACTCGACCGAAACGTACTGGCAGTCCGATGGGACGGCCCAACCACACTGGATTCAAGTTCATTTTGCTCGACGCGTTGCCATCAGTCACGTTTGTTTGTACCTGGACTACAACCTGGACGAATCCTACACGCCCCGAAGACTGACCGTATCGGCGGGTATGACGAATCACGATCTGGTACCGGCTATTCTGCCTCAATCGACGCTGGTGGAATTTCAGGAACCCGTCGGATGGTGTATTATTCCGCTCCAAAAGATGCCAGACCCGTTGGAAGATGGTCCCGAAGATCCCGAAGACGAAGAAGAGGACGAAGGCGAGAAGGATTTGGCCAAGGACGTTGTCAAGGCACATTTGGTACAAATTTCCATTCTCTCGCAACACCAGAATGGTCGAGATACGCACGTCCGACAGGTACAGCTCTACGGACCACGCACCAATAGTGCCGCTGCCTTGCGTAAGGTTCGCGCCCAGGGTATTGATGAGAACCAGGCAGCTACAACCTCGTCCAAGGCTGTCAGCAACGGAACCACCACGGCGGGACACAGTGATCGGCTCTTGCTGCAGCGGGGACGGCACTGGGACGAAGAATTTTCAACGCTTGCCATGTCACAATTTTCCACTTTGCGATAGGAAAGTTTTGTACAAACACTAAACTATGACTAGCAAAAGAAAAATTCAAAAGCCAATAGCTGCTCTACTACCAGTCACGCATCGACTCTACAACAGTAGAATCTTGTGTGTTTTGCTGTTTTTGTTGTTCGCCGCATGCAGCAGAGCTACAAAACAGTAGAGGAGGTACCACTTTCTATAACCGTAGTCGTTCGTCGGCTCCTATTCTCGCAAAAATTTTCCACAAAACGAAAGCCGCTTTTCTCCATTGGTGGGAGACCAAAAAAGAGCCGAGTGCCTGCGAATTTGGATCAAACGGGAAAAATGTGGTGTTGCTATCGACTCCGTGTTATTTCGTCGATGAAGGCTCTTTGATCAGAAAATCACTCTTCATTGTCGATATCATCATTTCTCCATCACGAGATGAATCTGCTTCGCGACATGGCAGCTAGGGCAAAATACCTTTCACATACTCGAATGCGCCTCCGATTTTACCTATTGCTGTCGCTTGGGCCAAGGGGACCGCCGACAAAATAACCATGAGAAGAACCTCGAATCGCCTTTTCGCGTTGAGAGAAGAAGCTTGCCCTGCTACCACCGTATTGCGAGCCATCAAATGCACTTTCACCTCCAACACTGCTCAAATCATCAGCGCCAGCGTAACGTGGCAAAGGTGCGAAACTAGGAACAGGTACGCCTCCGTTGGTGTTGTGGCTGTCATCGTATCCTCCGCCAAGGCCAGCCTCGTATCTTGGATCAAAACGCGAGTCCAACTGCTCGTGCTTTCCACGCCGCCCGCGTCTACCACCGCCGTTGCGGAATCCAGGAGCATCGTAAGTCTGGTCACGACGATCATCCCACCTGCCATCCCAACCACCGCGGGCAAGGGCCGTAAAAGCATAGCGAGAATCGCTAGCAATATTGCGCTTGGGACGTGCAAATGTCATGTACGTCGGCTGGAGATTGTTAAGCGGTCCTTCTACGAGGCAGTCGTAGTCCTTGAAGTGGAGCAAGAGAGCAGCCCACAATGGGTTCTTGCTTAAAACGCGAGGATTTCCAAGCACGATGACACCAAGACGAGCTCTTGTCAGAGCGACATTCAGACGACGAGGATCCGACAAGAAACCAATTCCTTGCGTCTCGCTAGAGCGGACACATGTAACAAGAATGAAGTCCTTCTCACGTCCCTGGAAGGCATCCACGGAAGCAACTTCGATCGACTCATACAAGGTGCTCGACAAGGCACCGGCTCGGCGCATGTATTCCGAAACATACTTCTTCTGTCCATCGTAGGGAGTTATAACCCCAATTTGAAGAGGTGTAACGCCCATGCGAAGCAAATGTGTCACGACCTTTTCGACGTATGAAGCTTCCGTTCGATTCAAGTAGGATGTACCCGAGGCCGAAATTTCTTCCATACCAGAAATGGAATAGAAGAACATCGGCTTGCTAGGCACCGGCCAGGGAAAGTCTTCCTTGCCGGCGAAACCAGGCATATTCAAGAGCTGGCGATCAGCCTCGGTAACTCCGTTCTGAAGACTGCCCTCGTAAAACATGTTGGAGGGAAACTCTGACAGAGCAGGATGCATGCGATACTGCACCTGCAGACGAATTGGGCGATTTCCGATCAGGACCAAGCGCTCGAACATACTCTGTGTCAATCCAGCTTTGGCAGCAGCCTTACACATGACAACAGGCCCCAGCTGACAATGATCTCCAACAAAGACAACTTGCTTGGCACCCATCGAGATTGGAATTAAGGCCTCTGCTTCAATCGCCTGCGTCGCTTCGTCGATGAGTATCTGCCGGAAGCGAAAGTTCTTCAACCTAGGATCTCCCGCACCGACACATGTACAGCAGATAACATCAGCGGCCTGCAAAATCTCGCGCTCGGTACGATTTCGGAGCGATCGATACTTTTTCTGGTCACGATCTGTAAGATCACCGATTTCGTCTTTCAAACGTTGCAATTTGTTGAATTCGTCACCAGCCGCCAAAGGAGTCATAACGTGCAGGCACAAATGATCCACCGAACTACTGGTTGCTTCGCGTGTCTTGGATGCCAAACGCACCACACGCAATCCGGTAGCTGCAATTTTTTCGGTCAATTGGTCGACAGCCACATTACTGGGAGCTGTGACTAGGACCTGTCCCATATTCTGACGAGTGAGGTGATAGACCAATGTGGCACTAGTGACTGTCTTTCCTGTACCGGGGGGTCCTTGAATAAGACTGAGAGGACGCTGAAGGACGGCAGCTACAGCTTCAGCTTGCGATTCGTTCAATGGAGGAAGACCCGGCACTGTAAATCCTTCTTCACCAGAAGGGACACGAGCCGTAGCAATGCGTTGCTCTTCAACAGGATGTCCGAGGAGTTTGTGGTAAATGTATCCCGTCACCGAGGTATCATCAATCGCAAATGTTTTCATGGCACTTTGCATGCGATCGTACGACGTACTTTTCCAAATATACTCCACAACGTAGTCATCTCCAATAGAATCCGGCACATTGCCGCCCGTACGTAGCTCGAGCTCTACTTCGCTGTCAATGATTGCTTTAACATAGCCCACGCCTTCCCAGGGTCTACCGTAGAGGAACTGAGCGCCATCGCCAAGCTTCAAGCGGAGTTCATCTCCAACCATAATACGAGATTGTTCAACTGCCATGCGATGGAAGGAAAATGTGGCGACATTCTTACCTGACAAGGACTTGTCCCAGCGTACGGAAATACTTTCTTCCGTTAAACTCTCCTTAATCTGGCGATCGTAGTCGGCTTCAATCTTTACGAGGGGCGCCAGTACGTTTTGGTAGTGAAAGCCATCCTCGTATTGCAACAGCGTTGGTGTCATCTCATCTTCGTCGACTACATCTGGACGATGCAAGTCAGCGTACCGACATTCCGGTTCCAGCTTCCAAAGCTCTTCTAGCTTCGTCATTTGGGCCTGAGAAATCTCGCGAGCCCTCAAAAGCAATTTGTCGGATGGGACCTTTATTGCATTAATATTGTTTGGTCGTGTGAGGTGTATCATCGTTTATTCATGTCGTCTTAACTATGTCCCTCCAACGACGTGAACCCATGCAAACAAATCAACCAATTCAACCAGCATTGATTGACAATGATGTTGTATTTTCTTACCTTGATGAGCCACGGTAAAAACTTTCGATCTTGAATCAAAGGATGCCACTGCGCTAGTTCCCAATCCATGTCCTTGAGAGCTGGAACAGTCTCCACACATACACGACAAAGCAAGACCACGACACTGCTAGAACTTGCGGGGACAAAACCCAACACAAACGAATTTTTCGAGGCACAATTGTAGCACTCCAATATGGTATCGCCCAACGGACTCTCGGGATGCAGCTGCACTTGGTTGGACCGAGATCTTACAAGATGGTGGACGAGATGGCTCCCACCGCTGCCAATCACGGCATTGCAAAACCATTTTTTTGTCTCGACGCACATGGCCACACATGCAGGATCGTGGATTCCACAGTAGCGACATGAATATTCTGGTAGATTTTCTTCGTCGTAGTGATCCATCTTGTAGAGATGTTCCTCGTTGTCGTCCTCACTGGAAACATCCGACACATCTTCATCGTCGTCTTCTTCTTCGTCATCATCGCTACTATCTTCATCGTCATCTTCTTCATCATCCTTCTGGCTCACTGGATCAAAGCCTTCGTCGTCGTCGTCCCCTGCCATTGTTTTGTTGATTGTTTTGTGGTACGTTCTTTTTCGTTTTTGCTCCACACGAATTGCCACTGCACTTTGAAAAGTTTATCACGCTATTTATTGCTTCTTTCGAACTTTGGCAAAAAGAAGTAATAGCAACAAACCTCTTCCAAACACTACTAAGTCCTGTCCCAGTCTATTGTTTTTGGTTGTAGTAAATGGGAATACGAAGTATGCTACTGGCTACAGTTCAGAATAATAATAATTGTGAACTCGTACTGAAATAATTTTTTATGTGGATTGAGGTTCATGGCTCGACAGACCCACCCGTTGTTCAATTCATCTGCTTTCATGAACTACAGTAGCTACAAAGTAGACCCTACTACCACTCTCCTCTACTAGTCCTACTACTAAATAGTAGTAGTAGTAGAGACTAGCTACATGTAGAGCCTGCTATTACTGCAGGTACTCCTAATAGTAGCTAGTAGTAGGGTCAGCAGGCAGACTAAAAGTGAGGTTTCGTCTGACCTTCGTCCAAGTCTATTTATTTCTGAACAGCTTGCAGCATTAATAATATTATTAGTACGTAGCTAGAGTAGTAGACTACTACTCTTGTTCTGAAACAAATTACAGTATTGCTCTGGAGTAATAGTAACCAGCCCCTACCAAGTGACAGCTATTGTTAAGCAGAACAACATAAGAAGATGACTGTAAAACTTTTCGCACGATGAATTTCAATGGTGCTATTTAGATTTGGAAGGATGCTGCTTTGCCTCGACCTCGCGCCGCTTTCTAGACTAGTACCAGTATATTGAACGGCGCCCAAACTGTGCACAAATTTGCCTGAACAAATATCTAACTAACAAACGACAAAATTACTCTTTCTTCTCGCCTTCCTCTGCGACAGCCTTATTTCCAAGGAAGGACAAGAAAACGTTGTATCCAATCTGGATGGAGTTGATGTAGAGCAATCGCTGCGAAGGAGGAATAAAGGCGAAATTGATAGTGTGCGCGGGCACCCACACAGCCCAGCTTCCCATAACGGCAGTCTTTAGATCAGCCTTGAGCTTGTTTGTGTAATCATTAAAGCTCTTTCCTTCCACCAAATTTAGGTATCCAAAGAACATGCATCCAAAGATGGGATTCCAAATAGTCTGGTCAATAGCAACTTTGCTGGCCACAGTGATGGGCTTGGTTCCGGGCAATTTGGAATCCAAGAATCCGTAAAAGTAGTGACCAGTGGTTCCGTGAATCAAGAATCCAAAGGATCCGAGACGAACGGTACGCATAATGTCGTAAGGCTTGTCACTAGCTTCAACGAATTTTTGCGCCAAGATATCTCCAGCGGTAAAACCAGTCAAGGAAGTTAAAGCCTTGGTCAAAAGAGGTTGCGCTTCCAACAATTTGTTATATTTTGCCCAAATTCCGCTCATGATGGAAAATAAAAAATTAAATATCTACAGACAGTGGTACAAAAAGGAACAAAGTGTGAGAAAGGTATTCGTATCATGTTTTGGGGGGATGTTATCCAACAAAACTTTTTAAACGAAAAAGTTTGTCTGCTATCCAAATTATGTCAGTGGTTATTGAAAAAAAAACCTCAGACATACTCAAATGGAAGCAATGGTAATATTGCGTTCAAGAGTAAGGGACAGACTATCCAATGTATCGGTTTCTTCCGCCAAACCGGAGCACGTGATCAAGATAGAAAAGGAACAAACCCTTTTATCGAGTCCAACAAGCACCCCAATAAAGCGTAGTCCACCGATAAACAATAGTTCCCTGTCGCAAGTATGAACGCGCGTGATATGTTCTGTGATGTTATCTGACACTGGATATGGATATTAAAATGTTTCGTTCTGCCACCAGAGAGGAAGAAGAATTTGGGGAAGATGGAATTTTGAATCTCTTTGCGCCTGCCTTTCTTCGTTGCTTCATCTCAACACTCATACCCACTGGTCTGCATTCCAAAATATCCATTCCCTCTAAATAACCAAGCTCGTAAGGTTTGGTGCGCCAAATTTCTTATCCTTACAATCAGTGCCCTCCAAGGTCCAAGGGCTTCTCTTGCCAAAAGAATTTATTCCTTTCCTTTATTCTATCCATCAAGCATAGTCTCGCTCCATTCCATTGTTACTATCAACAGCGTTCAGCAAATAATCATCACAAACTTTATGGTTTATCGAGGTCCTTACCTGAAGAATGAAAACAATATTGACTTGGTAGTTGGTAGAAAAAAGTGAGATCTACTGAGATAGATACACTTTCTTATTATTTGTATGGTACTACTAGTACTACTAGTAGACTACTAGCTAGGAATGGAAGGTTTATTCGCCGTGTCTTTCAGCCCACTTTTGAAATTACTAGACTACAAGGGGGGTACCATACTCTAGAGTAGAACTACTTGATGCGTACTAGCCGGAATTTTGGTTGAAGCTCTCGGGATGATGCGTAGCGTGCGCCACGTTTGTCTCGCACTACCCGCATCACATACTACGCGTGGAGTTCTCAAAGTTCCTCTTCGTTCCGATAAGACTAGAATTAAGTTAAATCAAACAAACCCGATCTCTACTGTAGTACGAAGAATCATCACACACAATCTTGTGAGAATTCGAACTGGCTGAAAAAACGAAGAAAAAAAAAATGTTGTGATTTACCAGGTAGATTTAGTATTTGACAACCTCAGCAATCAAGCTTCACACTACTAGGCATCCAACCGTGATGGCATCACCTGATTGACATCATTCCGAAAAAACACAAGAAATACACGAGCGAAGACAACGGTTCGCAGCAGTCACCAAGACATTAGCATTTTTATTAGCTAAAGCAGAAACTGCAAATAGAAACATTGTCCTTTATCTTCATTTTTATTGTCACAGAATTCTTGAGGCAAAATAATAATGAACTCAACAAAATCAAGCGGCGAGGAAATTATCTATCAAAGTGGATTTGGAAATACTTTTGAAAGTGAATCCATTCCCAACACTCTACCAAAGGGTCGCAACAATCCTCGGACTATCAAACTGTACACGGAACAATTATCGGGTTCGGCCTTTACTCAGCCCCGATCGCTTAATTTTCGCACGTGGTTGTATCGTCGCCAACCGGGTGTTATCCACAATGCTCAGGGAGATTTTACATCGGAACACTTCTTTGGAGGCGCAGATCCTGCCGCGGGAATTTTGGATCCCAATCCCATGAGGTGGAGCCCGATGAAAGACGACAACGTCGACGATGACGACAGCAACAATCGTACGTTTGTCACAGGTATGCATCTGTTAGGAGCGTCCGGCGACCCTGCCTCCAAGACGGGCATTGCCATTTACATGTACTTGTCGCAACAATGCATGGCGAACTCGTACATGTACAATTCCGATGGCGACTTTCTGATAGTTCCTCAAGAGGGGACCTTGGAGATTCGCACAGAACTGGGACGACTACGAGTGCCACCCGGAGAAATTGCCGTCATTCCTCGCGGCATTGTGTTTGCCATTGATGGAAGTGGTCGTGGATATGTAGTGGAAGTTTATAAAGGACATTTTGTGCTACCAGAACTCGGCCCGATTGGAAGTAATGGATTGGCCAACGGACGCGATTTTCAGTACCCCACGGCATGGATCGAGTCAGATCTTTCCTCACCGGCCACACTGTATAACAAGTTCGGGTCACGGTTGTGGAAGAAAACTATCACAACAACTCCATTCAATGTTGTGGCATGGCATGGAAACCACCTGCCCTTCAAGTACGATTTGAGCAAGTTTTGTGCTGTCAACAGCGTCACGTACGATCATCTGGACCCATCCATTTACACGGTTCTCACCTGTGCAGGAGATGAGCCTGGCACAGCGCTGTGCGACTTTGTCATTTTCCCGCCGCGTTGGATGAGTACGGATTCGAACACCTTTCGTCCTCCATGGTTTCATCGCAATACCATGACGGAGTTTATGGGACTGATCAATGGTGGATATGATGCCAAGAAAGGATTCGAACCAGGTGGAGCCTCGCTTCACTCCTGTATGACACCTCATGGACCAGATTCCGCGACCTATGATAAGGCTGTAGCAGACCCTTGCGACGCACCCACCTATTTTTCTGGAGGTTTGGCTTTTATGTTTGAGACTTCTCACATGCTTCGTCTGTCCGAGTATGCGCTTGAGCATGCTTGTCGGGAAAAAGATTATTCCTTGTGCTGGGAAGATCTACCCGCTCGATTTTCTACAGAGCAAGATTAAAGCGATTATACTAGCTACATAGAATAGAATAGGAGAACGAGAAGTAGTACGTATTCTAACTAATACGGATTCAACTAGACTAGTAGACTTCCCGGGGTATTATTTTTTAATCCCTGTCCCGTCATCAGAATATCCTTAACGCTAATTAGGCTAGTTTTTGTCCATCCATCCTCCTGGAACTTGTCTACCACTGGAAAATATCCTACCTATCGCAGCTGGAAGGAAAAAAAAAACAAGTACTGTAGACACTATCAAGCAGATTGCCGTCGTTTCTCTTTTCTGTTCCAGGCTCAGAGATAAAAGAAGTGATAAAATTTCCGAGAATTAAATCAAAACTGAGGTTATGTCGGGTCGAGGCAGAGGTCGTGGACGTGGGCGAGGAGCGCCTCCAAGCGGGGCCAAGCTGTTGCTGATGCGATCTGCTCAAGAGTCGGGTCTAGGCGAAAATAATTTAAACTCGTTGGCCGATATCACGAGACCTGCTCTCTTTCCTGACCTCAACTGGAATTACTTCGACGATGCCGACGCCGTACAACGCAGCCGACAAGCCTCCACGGTCTACCTCATCAACAAGGGACGAGAAATTGATCATCGCATCCAGACCTCTTCCCATTGGGTACGACCCTCTCAAACGCAAGTGGACGTGGTCCGGTACAAGAGTGACAAGAAGAACCATCACTCCTCACAAACACCACCAGATGTGGCCGTTTTAGATCAAATGGGGAAAAACCTAGCCATGGATGATACATATATTCCCGCAGAATTGGTATCCTCTAAACGAGTCGCGTCCCGTAAACGACCTTTGAGTAGCGATATCAACGCAAGCTCTGCTCCGAAAACAGGTACGTTGGATGCACTGGAACAAAAGGAGCGACAGCGAAGGATTGAAGAAGCTAGACAGGCGAATGTTCTGGAAGAGGACCTTGAAGGACAATACAGCGATGCCCCCCCAGACGAAGAAGAAGACGAAGTGGAAGATTACACAACAAATTATTACGAAAGCGAAGATGAAAGTGACGGTGGTGAGGGTGCCGAAGCGACCTATTGAGAACGCGAAGAAAAGTTGGGGTAGCAATTTCAAATCGAACGATTCTACTGGAGTAGAATAGTAATGACTAACCCAAGATTGGCTTCGCAAGGGTTACGTTACAAGCCTGGACGAGCGTAGCGCATTCAAGGGCTAATTACGACTGCAAAAACACAGGCACCAGATTGTCAATGGTCAGTAATTCTTGCGTGGTAAACAATTGCCGGGGTAGTCTAGAAGGAACATTCTTCATTCTTGCTCCATCCTCAAGCGTGGATGGCAATCGGAACTTCATAGCAGAACTCCAATAGCAATGGCAGTAGCCCACACATACGTTACTAGCTCTTGTTACTCTACAAGAATTATTATTATTTATCAAACTACTCTTAATACGTTACCCTTAATAGTACATGTACAGACGGACGTACTGTTAGGGGTTACTTTCTCAAAGCTCGTGCGGGATCGACCAATTTTGTTTTGGTAGGGGTTTAAGTAATTTAGAAATTTCGCTTGGGAGTGCTTGCTGAACGGACATTGCGCTCACATTTTCGCCCCTGACAAGAATTAACTCTAAACAATTCAATTTTTTTTTGATTAGGAAGAGATTAAGTATTGTGTGTGTCTACTCTCTCGTTACGTTATCTGTTACTCTGCAAACATTTGGAGGAGCTCGCAAAGCTGAGAAGTAGTGCCTAACGGAGGCAGCACGCGATCGATTGAATCGTGCTGTCAGAGTAACAGTTGATTGAGCTCAGGTTTCTTCCTGGTTGGGTAGTCAACATTCCCATCAGCTCCACGTTTTTTCAAATTCAATAATAACCAACGAATCTAGAATGAAGTCCTTCGTCCGTCGTGTCCGATCTAAGTCACCCTTTCGCAGGAAAAAGCGAGCAGAGACGTTGATAATGGAGGTGAAACAGAAAGAGCAGGACATGGTGCGACGCCGCCAAACCAGCCAACCAGACGACACAGCCGAGATTGAAGTTGTATTGGAATCATTTACCTGCTTCCCTACGAGAAAAGTTGACGATAGTCCTCCCATTAAAAGAGCTGGCAGCAAAGATGATACGAAAGGGCCGCCAGAGATGGCCGCGTCTTCATCTGGCAGTACTGAAGAACCCACAAATTCATACGAGGCAACTCGTCGGTTTATGGATAAACAACAGCAAAATGCAAACCGGAATAGACGAAAGAGCTTTCGTGATCGATTTATGCGGTCTTCTAAGCTAGACAAACTCACTGAACTTGCCACTCGCTCCAACTCAGAGAGTGCTCTAGGCGTGGGTTCACCAGCAAGAGGGCGAGGTCTATCACCCCAACAAAAGACTGACAAGCAGCAGCCAACACGAGGCCGATCCAGAGAGCGATCCAGGTGCTCTTCCAGAAGCAAACCGAGTAAAATAAGTGGCCAGATTGGTTCTTCGAAAAAGGAGTTCACTGGCCAGAAACATGAAGAAACTGTCGCTCTCTTGGATGCCGCTGACCAGATGAAGAGGTTTACGTTTGGCGAGAATCCAACTCACGCGATGTCTGATCCATCTAATGTTTACCAGCCCAAGACCATTGATATTGAATCTCAAACTGGCATAAGTGAACTCAGTAGTCCTGTACCTGTTCTGAGACAGGAATCATTGGGTACTGTATCAATCCAGGGCGTCCGTCTAGCTCTCAAAAAGATGGAGACGGAACTGGCAGAAGCAGATGTTGCCGGAAAAAGAGTACCCAGAGAAAAGATCATGAATGCATTGAATTTTATGGCAAATACTCTACATCGCGACGAAAAGAAGAAGGAATTGGAGAAGGAGCTGGATGCCTGGATCGATGAGTCTGTCATAGGAGGAGGGACTGGCAACCCAGGAACACGCGTAGATTATGACGATGACGACGACGATGACGAGGAGGAGGAGGACGACGAAGAAGAAGATGAGACCTCTGACTCGTCCTATGACTCCAGTTTTGATAGTAGTACCTTTGGTTCGTCCGCTTATGGTATTGGTGCCGACCGACGAACCAAACAAGCTAATGCGACAGACGCGGATGGTATTTTTCAAGATTTGATGACCCGACTAGGAAAGTTCTTTGCCCTCAGCGATGAAGACAAAGATGCCGCCCGAGCAGTTGTCGATGAGATGCTCTGGAAGGAAGTTATTGGCGTCACACCGCCCACAGATTGTTTCCGTAAGGACGATGACGCCGTCAGCCACGGGGCCGATACAGCCACTTATGGAGTTGAAACTATCACAGACACAACAACTCATATTTTCGATCCAATGGCATGCAGTCTCGAGGAAAATCCGAAAGAACCATTGGCAACGGCCAGAGGACGATCTTGGTGGAGAACGAATGTAGTGGATGGGGGCAAGTCCCATGAGGAGAACAGACACCCATCGCCGGAGTCTCACTTTTCCATGCCGTCGCCAACGGGAAAAGTAAATCCCCGCGAAAAAGCTGTCTCCAAATCACCTCGAAAGTCTGCCAAAACCAGCTCATCCGCCTCAAAACTCAAGAGTAGTAAATCGTCTCGAAGCAAGAATTCTTCTAAAAGAAAGAGCACGACAAGGGAAAGCTACAAAGAGCCTACCACTTACTCTCGCTATGCCATGATGACCAATGAGCAGAGGAATCTTGGATATCCTAAAGAAGACGTTGACAGCTCGGCGTTTATGACCGTCGGAGATTCTACAGCCGAGTCTTGGGGTCTCAACCAGTATTCGTATTCAGATGTACAACAACAAAAACAACCAATGCCCCAACCTAATCGCCAGCCTGTTGAACCCATGCTTCAACCTCCCAATAGTCGAGAAGCAGGCCCTTCTCGTCCGAGCTATTCCAATCACTCCAAGCGAAAATACAATAGCAACAGGTACCAACAAACATCAAGCCAGGACAAGTTTGCATCAGACTTTTTGATAACGCCCGAAGGAAAAGATGCGTTTGACGATTGGGACGATTCGGCATTCCATCCAGCGGACAATGCTTTTCGCCAACCTAGTATTGACGGTGATGGCGGTGGTGTCGGTGGGGGAAATGGTGCGGGGATCGTCCAGCGCGCAACAAATAAGGACGGCGGTGGACGCTACATTCCTAGGCAAGAGGTCTAGGCCAGCAAACCCAAAGTCTATCTATAGAATTGGTACCGGGGCAATGTTGCTTTTGGACATGAATCAATGTATATCAACTACTGTAATTGTATTCTAAGTATCTCCATTGACACTTCTTAATGCGACGACAAACCAGTCCTTTATTATAAGCGTTTTCTCGGTGCACTAGTGCAAATCACCAACACTAATAACCTATATACACGTCACTAGTCTACTGCAAATCACCAGCACTAACCTACACACTGGCTGTGAGAGTGTGAGCGTGACCAAAACTGATTTTTTGGGGCTTGAACTAGCTAGTAGTAGACCCCTACAAGAATAGTACATACTCGGAATAGATTTGCCATGTCTATCCGGGTCCGCACTTTGTCCAGAAGAAGCCCCCGTGTGTGGCAGGCTTGTTTTTGTTGACACGTTGACTTCTTCGAAGTAATCAACTCTGCACTAGAGACTGAAAAATCCAAAATCAAACTATCCAATCGCATGGCAGGGGCGCGCGCAAATGTCCTCTCCTTGGTTTTTACAGACACTACGTTGCATTCTCTCGAATGTTCGTTTTCTATCACCGACCGATCGATAGACCCGACCGACCACATCATTTGCTTTTGTCGTTCACAGTACTATTACTTCTTTGAGATTTCAAAGAAACATAGTACAGTAGAAAAAATAATACAAGCAGCGCTTGAAGATTTTTTAAATCTGTTTCAGGCACAACAATGGGTAAGTTAATTTAAGGTCTCCATTCTCCATACGGTTGGCCAAACTTTGTATTTGTCAGAAAGAAGCTCATGTCTGTCATCTCAATCTCATCTCACCTATCGGAATCGTATCTTGCGTCCCCTTCTATGATTCTATCACCCTCTCTTGTCAACGTACTGTCTCAACCATACATCAACTCAATGCAGATACCATCTCGACTGCTCCCACCATTGGTATGCGCCTAGATGCTTTCCTATCCAGTGCGGATAGCATGAGTTCCTTTCAACTGTACTCGTTGATTGTGGCCACAACACTCGTCTTTTGCTTGACATTGTTGGGAACCAAAGAATTGGTGGTTGGTGATTACGACAATGACAATGATCACCACCCCAAGAAGCCGTTTAACAAGGATGCACACGAAGACGCGAGCCACAAGAGCGACGGCACGGATCCCATCAAGCCAGCCAAGAAGGTTGTTATTTCACCCGCAGCCTCTACTCCTGTTTGTACTGACCCCAAACCGACTACCTTCACCACGAAAGCCAAAATCAGCAGTAGTAGTAGCCCAACCAACCTCAAGGAGCTTTCCAATGAAGAAATTGCGGACCTTGTTGTCAAGAATGATATCCGGGATCACGAACTAGAGAAACGATTGGATCCCTTTCGCGCCGTTGATGTCCGCAGGATTGCATGCAATGCCAAGTTATCGGCCCTGGGACACGGTAGTGCCCTTGACAAGCTCCCATCCGAACCATCATTGGATTACGGACGTGTCCATGGTGCAAATTGTGAAATTGTGGTCGGTTATGTGCCACTACCCGTTGGCTTGGTAGGACCCTTGACGCTCAACAATGAATCTGTCTTTGTTCCCATGGCCACCACGGAAGGATGCTTGGTGGCATCCACGAACCGTGGAGCCAAGGCCATCAGTCAAGGATCCGGTGCTTCAGCTGTCATTGTCCGCGATGGAATTACCCGTGCTCCTTGTGTGCGTATGGAATCTGCTACCGAAGCTGCGCATTTAAAAATCTGGTGTGAAAAGCCCGAGAACTTTGCCAAGCTCAAAACTGCCTTTGAATCCACCACCTCGTTCGGAAAATTGCGTGGCTGTCATCCCACCGTGGCCGGTAAAAATGTCTACGTTCGGTTGGTGTGCTTTGCAGGTGATGCCATGGGAATGAACATGGTAAGCAAGGGATCTCTTGCTGTCATTGAACTGCTCCAACAAGAATTTCCGTCTTTGAAACTGGTGGCTTTGTCGGGTAACATGTGTACAGATAAGAAGGCTGCAGCCACCAACTGGATTGAAGGACGGGGAAAGAGCGTGGTAGTGGAAGCTACTATTCCCAAGGAAGTCGTGCGGGCTACCCTTAAAACAACTGTCAAGGCTATTTGCGAAACCAACGTCAACAAGAACTTGATAGGCAGTGCAATGGCAGCGACCGTCGGGGGCTTCAACGCGCATGCGTCCAACATGGTTAGCGCCGTCTTCTTGGCGACCGGACAAGACCCCGCTCAAAATGTTGAATCTAGCAATTGTATCACCCTGATGGAAGAGGAGGAAGAAACCGGAGACTTGTGGATCTCCTGTACCATGCCTAGCATTGAAGTTGGAACTGTGGGTGGAGGGACGTCTCTGCCTGCTCAAGCTGCTTGTCTCGATGCCATTGGATGCCGAGGAGGAGGCGCAACTCCCGGTGAGAATGCTCAGAAACTGGCGATGGTAGTCGCGGCAACAGTTATGGCTGGTGAATTAAGTCTGCTTGCAGCTTTGGCTGCCAACACTTTGGTGGCAGCTCATATGCAGCACAACCGCAAGCCTGTCACTACGAAGTAAGGATTCGGCAATAAACAGCGAAGTTGGAACGATAAAAAATGACGGCTTGTCTAAGTAGATCTAATGCATATGTACATATCTACCAGAGTGCTAATTAGTATAGTTTTACTTTCAGAGGGTTAACCAAAGAAGTCACTGCATCCGAGCACGTCGGTCCATGTTTGGATTGATCAGGCGACTCCTGATATGAGTGGAAGCTTTGGAGCAAAATAAATGTGAAAAAAATGCACTCAACATATTAAATAATAAAAAAAGAGGCACAATATATTTTTGACACGTTTCGCCTCGTTGGAACTCAAATTGAAAACAATCGAATTTCCTTGCAGGAAAATAGGGCAAAGGATTTATCTGCTGTCCTTCTTTTCGTCTCCCGTGGCTTCCATGTTCGAGTCCAGGAACTGAAAACGCTCCTGTCTGATCTTGCGCCATTGCTTTTTAGACGCTCGTACCTCTTTCTTGAGCTTTTCTTCCTCTTCGCGTTCCTTCTTGTTGGGGTCCATAATCATTTCGAGAGTCTCCGTGGGAGCTGCGACGATAGAGTCCCACAAAGAGCTCTCTGCCTTCTCTGCTTCTTCCGCGTTGGCGGCATCTGTCGAAAAGATATGAGAGTATTCGATTGTGTGAGTTATGGGGAACTGGTTTTTTACAAATATAGCTCAAACCTGTCATCAATAGTACACTACATACCTGCTGCTTTCACTTTTTTCATTGCTTCCTCAGCTTCCTTCGATTTCCCTTGATTTTTCAAGGCTTGCGCTAAATGCCCGTACAAGAGAATAGTTTCATGGTGTTCAGGACCAATGTCGGGCGATTCAGTGCGTAGGCGGATAAGATGCTGAAGTGTTGTTTCGGCCCAAACATCCAAGCCGTGCTTGAGGAAGAGACCAGCTTCAGCAAAGTAATCCAAAATGTGCTTTTCGTGATACCACTCTAGATTCTCGAGAGGTGTTCCGGCTACCGCTTCTTCCGCCATGACAATGAGTTCGGCGCGAGTCTTACGATCAAGCCCGTCTAAACTGTCGAAGGGATCGGGGAAAGAGTCCGTGTTGTATTCGACACAGTGGCGGTAATGCCGGAATCCGTCCACACCGCAGACGCTCCACATAGGCCAAAGATGGACTTGGATTTCACAAATGTGATCCTTCAGTTCCAAATTGATAATGCAGTCCCTGTAGCCACCGGGCTTGGACTTGTTGTCAGATTTGAGCGTGGACATTTTGACACGTCGGATTAAGGGACCAAAGGAGTCGCGGGCCAGCTCCAGAAGAGCCAAGAGGGATGGAAAGTCCTTAACAACCAACAGTGAGCGGCAATAATCCGTCACCTTGAGTAAATCTCCATCGTACTTGGCTTCGGCCTTTTTTAGAGCAGCTCGAGGATCCTTGACGGGTCCAACACCGACCTCTTCAATTCCAAGACTTCCCGCCAGGGCCTTACAAATTTCCACTAAACTAGGCATAGTCTCTTCGGCTTTGCGGCACAAGTCCTTGGCTATTTCGAGTTTGGTCGATCGAATGTACTGCGGCAAATCCTTCTGCATGACTGCCTTGTCCACATTTTCGCGTGTTGTCGACGTTTGATCATCGCCAGGGTCATTGAGCCCGGTCATAGAATTAAGATAAGGATAGACAGGATCCAGTTGCATCTTGCGGAAGACCTCATCATACTTGCGCTTGTCTCGCAAAAGCGAACATATCATGCGATAAAAGTCCCACGAATCCTTAATGACGGCACGTCGCTTGGCAATGGACTCCAAGGCTTCTTGCGCTTCAGGATCCTGGTCCCGCTGCAATTCGATAGAAGTATAAATGCCCGCCGTCCCTGCGGTGCTGTCCTTGCTAGCTTTCTTCGGAGTACCAACTTTACCACCGCGAATCAATTTATCAGAATATTTGGCCAGGTTCAAGTACGCGTCTTCGGCATCATTCTTCTTCTTCTTTCCCAATTTAAGTGACTTGGTCTATCGCAACAATAATAGGGGGGAGGGGGTTTGTGGTCAATTTGTCAGTAAGAGTACTTAAAAAAAAATCACAATTCGCTCATGAACTAGCATCCAGCGTATTATCAAAACAAATCCGAGAACGTACCAATTTGTTCCCGCTACCTCCGAGCATCATTTCCAAGACCTCCAACCACGCCGTGGCAGTACGCTGTTCGCATGCTACCAGAGTGCACTTGGTACCATCTTCTCCTACCAAATCTATACCACGACGCGACTTGTCTTTCTTGGCCGGACTCGCTTTCTTGATTGTTAATTCTCGAACGAGCTCATCCAAATTTGTATTGGAATGGGGTTCACTCAAGAGTTGCAATTTGCGCGTGGTTGTGTTGAGGCGATAAATTAAAACGCCTTCGGGAACCTTGCCGTACCGCAAATTTCGATCGTCTTCCGCCGTGTTGGCGGTGGCGGCGGCCTGTTCGGGTGCAACAGACCCAGTGGCCGCCGACTTGATGGGTACTACATTACCGTGTTCGTCCACGGTAAAGGGATCTTGTCTCTCATTTTCCACCACGTGATTCTTTACGTCCCATTTGCAACACCAAAAGCCACGGTACGATGATTCTTCCACCACCGTCTTGGTGGTACGAACGCCCTTCTTTCCGACCATTTGCGTATTCTTCTTCTTTTCGAGCGTTTGGCTTGTGGGATTAAATTCTGTGTCACCGTGTTCCAAATCTTCCATGAGCGATTGCGATGCCTTTAGTTCAATGGCATTCTTGCCTTGACCATCCGGTGGTGGCCACTGGTACGCGGGGTCTACAAAAGCTGCCTCGAGGATCGTTCCCTGGTTCATGATCAACTCTTCCTCTTCAAGTTCAATGGCATCGTCGGGACGAGCGTTATGCTCTGCTTCTTCCGGCGTAACCTGTGGATTGTCACCGTTCTGAGAATCATCATCATCTTTGCTCGTGGGTTCCATCATTGTCTACGTACGAAACTGTGTTATCGTTTAATGTAAGTGTTGGTCGGATAAGCTACTATTATGGTACTATGTTCGATTCGAGTTCTGATTAGGTGTGTTTTAGAACGAGTCGTTGGACAAAGTGTTGAAAACTCGAGCTATTTTGACGTAACTCTGTTGATGCCTTTGCTTCGCTGATTCAAGTAAAATACGAAGAGACTATAATATTTTGTTTCGTTTGACTTCTTTTCGGCTAACAACTGCTTCGTAGCGTTGATTATTTATGCTTCTCTGGGTGGAGGGAGTTGTATGAGGTGCACGGAATGATGCGTTGATAGAATAGAATGCTGTCGAGATGTTAGCTAACTCTACTAGAGACACATACTAATACCACAGTAGAGTAGTACCAGAGAGCTAATACCTACTCTACTCTCTAGTAGACTAGTAGGGGAGAAATAGTAGGGTGCCGTTGTCACATTTTTAGGTCCTTCGCCCGCCTCTCGGAATCACAATTAGACAATCAACGGAAAGCAAAAATGCAACGTATTGGGGATCTTGTGTCCGTCCATTGCTTAGAATTGTAAGTAGGGGCAAGGTTAAATAATAGAATGGTCGAATCTCGAAATCACTGATTGAATCTTTTTCGTATTATTATTTGCGGAGTACGGAAATTTTAAATTATTAGTAATTTTTTTCTTGCTTGCTTGCACAACAAAGCTTCGCAACCTCACACCAGTCATCGAAATCCTTGTATCTTTCAAAACGAGACATTTCTGAGTTCGTCCTCATTAATATTTTCGATACTTTCAATACTACTAATACTGCCTCTAGTAGGAAGTACTCAATACAGTATTCACCATTGAAGTAGTTGGAGCTATTGTAGATAATACTACTAGAGTGTATAATTAATCAAAGTTAACAGCAAACCAACAACAACATAACACAAAACCATGCCTTCTGAAAAATCTCCCCTTCTGGCACCCTCCAACGCGAGTGGATCCGAATCGTCCAAGTATTATTTTTTGAACGCAAACACTCAAGCCGGGACTACCGAAGCCACACGAGATGGAGATGGTGATCCTGTTATTGAAGGTTTGCCGTCGGGATCGACACCCGAAGAATTTGCGCCTCGAGTGATTGGAAGCCCTCCTCCGGTACGTTTTCCAGCTAGTAGCCATTGCTACTACTACTACTACTACTTCTTACGTCGTCGTCGTGAAGGTAATTGGGGAACAAGGCTTGTTTGCACCACTCACACCATTGTTTGTACCGTCTCGTACTTTTATTTCCAATCATAGAAATCAGCTCAGTCTAATAGACCCGATGGTGGCGAAAGCAATGGAGGATTCTTCTCCAATCTTTTTGGTGGGGGTAAGACGCGTCAAAAGCGGACCGGACCCATGCTCAAACCACGCAAGGCACCCATCAAGGTCGAACCCAAAGTCTTTTTTGCCAACGAACGTACCTTTTTGGCGTGGATGCACTTGTCCGTTATGCTGGCCGGTGCTTCCATTGCCATTTTGGCCTTTGCCGAAGATCAGAATCCATTTTCGCAAATTTACGGAGTCATTCTGTTGCCCGTGGCCGTTGCCTTCATCATCTATGCCATGCATCAATGTAAGACACACAAAATGACTGTTCGGCTGTTTTCTGAAAAAACAATTTTCGACAAGGCCATTACTTCATCCAAATTGTGCTGACCTACTTTTTACTATTGTTTTCAAAATTACAGATGCTCGCAGAGCCTTCATGATTCGTAATCGATTGCCAGGTCCTTATGATGACACCAGAGCTCCTGTCGTTCTTGGTATGATGTTGATGCTTTCCATCTTGGCTCAGTTTTCACTCAAGATGTATTCTATGGAGAGTCATTAATGGGGTCTGGAAAGATTAAAAGCGCGCATACTCTACAGTAGTCAACAGTCAACCAATTGGAATGTGAATCAGAGTCAATGCAATACATGTGAACGAAAGAAAACAAAAATAGTAGTACCACACAGAAGAACTTCTGTCCCCAAAACCATAAATGTCAAAAGTGTAATCTATGAATAATGATGAACTTGAAAAAAAAATACTTGAACGTCTAATTTATGAAGTATTATGAACTTAATATGAAAGTGGCCGAGTAGAGCGGCTCTAAAAGGAAATTAGACTGGCAATTCTGTCGCGTTAAATATGCTAGGCACATGGAACTCAATGTAGAGCATAGAGCGAGCTTCGAAGCGAGAGATGATTGTGAATGTTTGCAGAATTTGCTACATACTGTAGCCAGGAAGTACGGGCGTTCAAATTTTTATAGAATCCTCAAATCAGTGGAAAGCTTCGACCGACAAACACTACCGCGAGTGTCCCTGGGACTTAAAAAAAAAACTCTTAAATAAGGAAACACAATAGATCTACTAGCTAGCCTCACTAATTCTTATCTGCCACAGTGTTCTTCAAAAGGTTGCGTATATGAAACCAGAACTAAGATGTCATCGCATCACTTCTTTCTTGTCATCTACTTCTTCCTGTTGCTCCTGCGATACCAAATCCCGTAACCAAGGAAGCATAATCTCGTGAACCATTTCCGGGCACTCATCATGAGGACAGTGCCCGGCCCCAGGAATTCGTTCCAATCGATACTTTTTGGCGTGCTTCCCAAAGGCTTCGCCCATGGCAACGACGGTCCAAGGATCGGCTTCACCCCAAAGAGCCAGGACGGGGCAATCCATTTTGGCCAGATAGGACTCCGGTGTTGGTCCAGGATCACCACCCATGACTTTGCAAAAGACATCTCTCGCTCCCTCATCGTCCGAGGGCGGTAATAGAATTTCCAAGAGTTCATCATTAACGTTGGTAGCATTTCCGTACACACCTTGCGTCATGAGGATGCGTTCGACATTCTGGCGGGTTTTGAACTTCTCGAAGAATTTCCCTCCACGTTCTGGATGGCCCAGTACATACTTTTGAACCAACCAAAGAATAGGTCGCAAAAGCAATGGAATTTCTTCGTACCGAAAACCACTCATGCCACCCGATGTATTGAAGAGCACCACACCGCGAATCTTATCAGGCAGTACACTTGCCAGTCCCAAACTGCACAGTCCTCCAATCGAATTTCCCGCTACCAACCATTTCTGGGTACCATCCATGGAGATTACAAAATCCTTTAAAAGTTCAACGAACAATTCGATACTGTAATTGACATCTTTGGGTTTGTCCGACGCACCAAATCCTAACAAATCTACTGCGTAGACGCGATATCCCTCCTTTACAAGCGCTGGAAATTGGAACCGAAAATGGTTGACATTGGCACCAAATCCGTGCACCAACAGAATTGGGGGACCCTCCACGGGACCCTCCACGCGGTAATTGATATTGTAATCTCGATCATTCTGTTCCCAGTGAAAAGTCTCGTAATAGCGTCTCACAGTAGTAGCACCGGTATTACTACTACTACTACTACTACTCGTGTTTGTCGTCGTTGAGGATTGGGATGGAACAACATCTTCGTCTTGTTCTTTAGCGGATTGGGGATGAACAACATCCACGCGATAATGACGATGACTTTGCGTGTAATTTCGACCCCAGGTTGTCTTTGGCAGGTTGGCATTCGAGGATGATGATGATGATGATGATGATGATGACAAAGCCGTTGGTTGTAACCTGTTCTCGTTCGGTCGTAAACATGACACCAGTCCAGGTTGAAAACCTAAAACAAAAATATTCTTTTCGCAAAAGAGGACAGCATAGAAAAGAAGCTGGACTCGCTTGTCTCGCATCATAGCATGGGCCCTTTTCTATAGATTGTATTATTGTCGTTCCTTCAGGTGAAGGGCATTGGATAAATAGGATTGCATGTGAACGGCAACGACTACCAGCAGTATCAGGAAGATACAAATGTCGCAAAAAAGAAAAAAAGACGCAAACAGATGGCAGTCGTGTTGTGACAGCATCACCAAATAATTGTGTATTGATAATAAATATTTGTACGGGTTTTCCGGCAACAAGAAAAATACGGAGTAAAAAATAATAGTCTAGTAATACCTGGTAATGATTTGTACGAGTTATATCACAAGAATCAAGAATTTCCGATCAAAATACGCCAGTACTCGAGGTACCGTGCTGTATGAGAACTCCAGAGTAGACTACCAGGTACCACTGGTACAGTACTCTATTACTACTAGTAGTAGGTTCACCAGAGTAGACTAGTAGTAGTCTACTCGTACTATTCTAGAAAGTTATTGTTGCCTCCAAGTGTTACAGAACTATCTTGTTGCAGTCCGAGCAGAGCCAAGCAGTAAAAGATACAAATCTCCTGCCAGTAGAAGAAAGCTAAAATTTGAGGGAGAGATATCGCAAGTGCAGTGTTTACTTTTTAGGAGAACGCTTCTTCTGTTTGGACCAAATAATTCACTTCTGCAGTCTCGTCATTCCATCCCCCTTTCCCCTCCAACCATCAACATGCAATACGACGACCAACCCAACCAACAAGTCGTTCACGGAGCTTTGATATTGGCACAGTTATTCTTTGGAGTTGGGTCTGTCGTTGGTGCTTTGGGATTGCCAGCCACAAATCCACTGGTATTTGCTTTGGTGCGAGAAACGGTGGCTGGTCTTCTTCTTCTGGGCATATCCATTTATTGGCAACGACGACAGCGACAACAGCAACTTTCGCAGCATCAACAGCTTTCACAGCAACAATCGCAATCAAGCAGTAGCAAATCTACCAGCATTACAGAAAGGGATTCGCCATCTACCTTGCAAGTAAGGGCCAACAAACAACAGTCCATATGGGCATGGACGGTCAATTGGAAGAGCTTTTGGCTGCTCGGATTTTTTGTGTTTGGCAATCAAGCGGGCTTTATCGTGGGCATTAAGTTGGCCGGACCTGTAGTAGCCAGTGTTTGGCAGCCAAGTCAACCCATCTTTACAGCCGCGATATGCATGGCCATGGGATGGGAACCTCTGCAGCGACAACGGATTGCCGGTATCCTACTGGCCTTTATGGGATGTGCAGCGATGGTGCTGCTAAGGGAACAGCAAACGCCGCCAACTGAGAGAACAGAGGATGACACAAACATCAGCAACAGTCAAGCAGGACGTTTCGTTGTGGGCAATCTGCTCTTCTTTATCAATTGTCTCTTTACATCTCTTTACGTCATAATGTCCAAGAATATGCTCGCCCTGTATCCTGCCCTGACGGTCACGGCTTGGTCGTACAATTGTGCCGCTGTGCTCATGTTTGTGGTGACGATGCTATCGTCTGTGTGGTCGGGCGCCGGCGCTTTTCTCTGTGCGGAATGTTCCTCCGATGTCAGCATGTTTTCCTTTCCAAAGGGAGCAATCCCAGCCTTGGTGTACTATATCGTATTTTGTTCCGTAGGTTCTTATGGACTCATTACTTGGTCGGTTCAATACGCTACAGGGACTTTGGTAACGAGCTGTACTGTACTGCAGCCAGTCACATCGGCGCTCTTAACAACGATACTCCTGGCTACGGGGCTTGTCACAAGTTGCAAAATTTTAGAGGCAGCTGGCACTGATGAACGTGCTCACGCTTGTCTCAATTATCCAACCTTTGGAACATTTTGTGGTATGGTTGGTGTTTTTGGTGGACTGGTCTTGGTCATGAAGACAGAACCACCTAATGATAGTAGTGTGGACACCACTGGCCAAGATGACAACGGTGAAACAGTGGAGACCGTACCATTGAGCGAGGTCATCGTTCCACAATATTCAGAATCTTACGGCGATCGACAACGCTGAAACGTAAAGTCGTATGCACTTCCAAGCAAGACTCGATACGGGCACTTGATTGTAGCTAGCAGCCAGCTAATTTCAGGGACAAATGTTGAAATATACGAAACACTACTAGTACTTCTATCATAAATAAAAGTAATTCAAATTGCAGGAACGATTAGATTTTTTCTTGAATTCCTCCAGACAATAGCGTTTTCTGCTACTAGTACCAATGAGAGCGAAAAGAATCTCCGCAGTGAAAGTGCATTAACGAGAATCGCAATGCAACTAATAATGATACGAGCTGATGGATGGATGGAAAGCCACCATTCCGAAATATCTTTGCTGTGCCTTCCTCTCTGTCTTTTTGGTCACTTTTTCATTACTGTTTGTAACTTTTTTTGGTCTCGCATATTTCTAGTTTATTTTTGCAGCTCAAAAAATCAAACCGTCAAACCAATCGTTCAAACTGGACCCCGTCCATCATTCCGCCACGGAGCGTGCGTTGTACGAGCCGTTCGAATTGTCGAACATCCTTGCGAAAAAGTTCTGCCGCTTCGTGATTGAGCGGATCGTCGGGATTTGGTTCGTAAAACAAGTAGATGAGACCGTAAACGACGGCATTAATATCCAGGACTGGTTTCCAGTCCTCTCGCAGAATGTTCAAGCACACTTTGCCTTGCAAATCAATGTTGGGATGATAAATCTTGGTTTGGCATTCGACTTTGGGCGGCGAGTGAGGATAGTGCGGGGGAATTTGGAACGAAAAGTGGTAGGTAGCACCCTTCCAGTAGCCCGTGTCGGGGCTGACCGTGACCTGAAACGCGGTGAGATCGTTGGGATTGGGAAAGCTAATTTCCGCAACCTTTCCTCCATCTAGCTCGGCTATGTCTGTTGCGTTCATGTAAATTGATCGAATTAAAAGCACGTACAGGTGGGATAAGATAAGAAGTGAACATTTGGTGAAAAAAAAACGAAAAACGAAAATTAGTAGAGCACTTGAGTAGGTGATACTATGGATTGATTTGATTATTTTACTCCGATCGGACAAAAGGAATACGAAATTTCAGTCACACCAATACAGTAATTACCTTTTTGAATACGGATTTCTCCGGGACTGCGTTTTTTGCCTTTAGTTTTCTGGGAATTCACATCTTTTTTCTTGCCGCCAATCCCCAACAAGGAGACCTTTTCTGGTTGACCATCTCCGGCGGACGCTTCAGTATTGTCGGCAGGTTCTTCCTTGGCACGAGCTGCTTCGTCCGCTTTGGCCTTGGCCTCTACTTCACGCTTTTTCTTCAGGGCTAGCATTGGTCTTGTGTTTTTATTTTGATCGATCGCAATAACTTCGGTGTCATCATGATTCTGCGGTGTGCAGTCGACTACTACTATTAGTAGTCTGCAGTGCTGTGCAGACGGCTGGGGGCTGGCCACTTGGAGCGCCACATTATTTAAACCCCTAACTTTAAGTTTTATCACAAGGTAGCACATTCGCTGTAATCATGCACCGTCGCCAAAATAGATTTATTTTACCATGATCGGTGGCTGTCTCATTGGACAAGACGGAGTCGAGGCAAGCACTTAAGAAAAACTCTAAATTGATTTCCTTTTTAAGGATGTTTCCAGTTACAAGACGTTTTCCATGAAACATGTGCAAGTCGGGAGAGGTCACAAATTCTGTTCTTCTCGCAACTATTATCTTTTATCATTTTTTTTATCAAGGAGCGCGCTTTTCCTTCGCTCTGTCAACAGGCACCTCTATAAGTCTATAAGCATCAAGAGTTAAAGTATCAACAAACTGTCATCTGGTGACAGTTCTGTCTAACTTTGATCCGATCATACCATTACCCGCATTTAAACTAACTCAAAACGGATCGATCGTCTGACACAACGTTTCTATCGATGCTGGATGGATGCATGCAAGTATTTTCAAAACAATCTATTTTTCATTTTAAATTCGACCAGAAAATAGCCAACGACACTCCACATTCACACATCACAAAAACATTCAGGAATTGAAACACTCACCCCGCCCCTGCAAGTAAATCCGTAGCCATTGATCCGGCCATGAAGCGCACTATTGATAGTATGATACGTCATCATCACCACCATCACCAACGCGAGTCCAGTATTTCCACTCTTGGAAGTGCAAGTGGCGATTGGGGCAGTGACATCGGAGCCATGTTTGAGGAAATGTCTCTGGAAGATCACTCGAATGCAGCGTCGGATCACAGTCGCAGAATGAGAGCTGTGACTGGAGTTGCCATCCTAGCGTCCACCTCTCCTGAGATTAAGGCGCTTAGTCTCCGAAGAGGAAACAGTTTTCCACAACCGTTTATGAAAGCCAACATGCTTCCGTCTCCTTGCTCGTCTGTAGCATCAAATCTTTCCAGAACAAATCTTTCGGTCCATTCCTTTTACGGAGATGGCGTCGATACGAGCATGGAGGAGACCAAATTCCCAGAGGATGACTTGACGTATACTCCGACCGCGACTCCTACCAAGTCCTCGTCCTCTGTTCCTACTGCCACTGCTGCAAACACACCGGAACACAACCGCATCAAACCACCTCCGTCTCCCAAGCGAACACAACTTTCGGACATTGCAAGCATTCTTGCATCCAGCAAGCAAGAAAATGTCCCTCCTAACATCCTAGTGGTAGCTACACCGCCGTTGGACGCCCGGGGCTCTCATCAAAAACCGCGAAGATCCTTCGTTTCCGGTAGATCTTCTTCCAGTCTGCGCGACAGCTCTGGAAGCTCTTCTGGTCGGAGGAGACCGCCCATGCCTATATCTCGAAGTATGCACCGACGAGTTTCGTTCGACTCCCTTCCTACTCCCTCGGAGATTGGTACATCTGTGGCACCATCTCTTATATACAGCCCCCCTTCGGATCGCACCCTTTCTCAAACGTCGTTATCAATATCGGATCGTTCTCTGCTGTCAAATTGTTCAGAACGTGGTGGTCTACGGACGAAACATCGAACCTTTGGTATCCCACCACGTAGCTTGAATTCATCCCTGGGGTATTTCTAGCTGTGGAGGCCGGCCCTAGCATGGACTTTCTATTTACTTGATTGCACCTGTGAGATGACCGTTTTTCATGAAGCTTCCAACTATCGTCAACGTTGACTATTGTCGGATTGGCATTGGTTTCTCTCTCTCTCTCTCCGTCTCTTTGTAATTAATATTTTATAACGAACACTACTTTACACATTTGGTATGCTGTTGCTGATCCATGGAGACGAGAAAACTAAGCAGATTGCTCTCGACTTGTCATCACATTTACAGTATGCTACTAGTAGAGGAAATAGTTTCACTTTCAAGCAATTCATTAATGAGATTGCTAAAACTAGATGAGCGCGGGGTTGCTGGCTTTGCTCTTGTCCCTAGCTCTTCCAGCAGCAGCAACACTACCACGAGAGCTATCTGTGGCACGTCGTTTGTTGGGAGGTTGTTTGGTTTGACTGTCCAGGACACCTCCAAGCATCCAATGATTCTTCACAAAAACATCATTGCCCATGGTACCGCTTTGTCGAACTCGATTTCCCGAAAAAGGATTTTCATTAAAAAAGGGACCCCCTTTGTTGTTGTTGTCGTCGTCGTTGTTACCATCATGGTTGGTATTCGAAAGTAAATCCGAACCAAACATATCGGCCAAATTGGGTGGCACGGTCTGTAACAAGTCATTGTCCAACAAGAATTGACAATCAGCAATTCCTTCCATTTCTGTATTAGTCGTTAGCAAAAAATGAGTACCTTTCGGTACGGATCGCAACGTCTCTACCCATCGATATTCGGGACAGGTAAATCCAGGATTGTGAAAAACGACTATATCGGCTTTGGTAATTTCATGCTGTTGTAATAATTTGGTATTGTAGGATCCCAAATGAGTGTGGGCAACTAGAATTCCCACCGTCCCACCCTCGACTGTTTTCATGGGCCGTGTTTCGTGGATATTGGTTTGTGGACATTCCGGTCCGATGAAATGCAATTCAATAGTATCGAGTCGTTGTGTTTCGGCCAATTCGCTCAGTGCTTCGGCGTAGGCACTCCAAACATCATCGTTTTTCATACATGGCGTTTTCTTCCAAAGTTCTCCATCCGACGACGCACCAATAATATGAATGACCAAGTGTTTTGCTGCCTTTTGAATGGCAGGTCCGTACAAGGGCCCTTGCAACAACACGTTGGCTATTGTTGCTGGATAGGACTCGTATTCACTACGGACTCGATCAATGGCTGACTCTTTGGCTCGTGGATCTTGTTCCAAAAGTGTTTTTGTTTTTTCATCATCTTGTACTTCTTCGTTAACAGCCTCATCGTTGTTGCAAAGTCGTAGAAGAGTACAAATAATGGACGAATGTCCCATAGCCGTTTCAGTTTCTTCCTCTGCTTCTTCCGATGCCGCATCCTGTTGTCGACAAGCTTCGGAGCAGTAACTAACTCGTTGACAGGAAGGACAATCCACAACAGTTGACGACGGCTGAAAGGGCGTTCCACATGTACAACAGGCATCAAACCCTAATTGCAAATTGAATTCTTCTTCTGGATGTTGTTCCATTAAATGCATCATTTTGGTTTGCTGCTCCGGCAGTTCTTCGAGACCGACAGATCTCAGAAAGTCCATCGATATTTTATTTGTTTTTATTCGTACAAAAGAAAGAATCTAATAAATGTAAATAAAATAATTGTATTGATCAGTGAAATGAATAATATTATGCCAAGTTCGATGCATGCACTTCAAAAAGATAGTGTCGGATTAGAAAAAATGAGTGGCAGCTGGTATCTTGTGTCCAATAGTGGGCAAGGTAGGAGGAGTAGTAGACTACTAGTAGTACTAGTAGTAGTAGCTAGTAGTACCTGGAGGTACGACGTAGGTCTACTACGTACTATTGTACCTAGTGGTAATACATGCGAGAGAGTGGTCTACTGTACTACAGCACTTTGCAAAAAACCTGGCAACAGGAAATCTTGCGCACGAGAGAAAAAAAAAAAGTGTGTGTGTCTTTTTGAACAACAACAACAACCTTCACTCCTTGACAAAAGCTACTAGAACACAAGCTATAGACCACCAAATAACATCAACAGTAGCTTAAAATCTATGTAA
>Ga0100402_1001222_pt1 | contig 29711 bp, 18 predicted proteins | sample CryGeyme20150102_FD_80419 | JGI IMG/M metagenome (GOLD analysis project Ga0100402, IMG submission 80419) | Groundwater microbial communities from Crystal Geyser aquifers in Utah, USA - Crystal Geyser metaG 2015-0102 | ecosystem: Environmental > Aquatic > Deep subsurface > Groundwater | place...
ATCAGTAATTGTTAGCTCACCACAATATTTTCTATGCATTTTTTGTTTTTTACCCTAAATAAAATCGGTGATAATACCCGCTCTGCAAAAAGTAAGCAACCAAGCAGTTTAAGCGCTACAATCATTTTAAAAAATGAGTTAGCTCAAATGACTAGGCTGTACGACACCTAATGAAATAACCAGCTTAAGTGCATCATCTATATTCATATCTAATTCATGTGCCTCACTTGCAGGCACCAGAATCAAAAAACCGGAGGTCGGGTTTGGCGTTGTAGGAACAAATGCGGTTATCAATTGCTCACCAGTAACTTTGTTAACACTATTAGTAATTCCATTTCCGGTCTGAAAAGCAATGGTCCAAAGCCCCTGGCGTGGGTATTCAATTAACAGTACTTTTCGAAATGCATTCCCATTCGGGGACAGTATACTATTGAGGACTTGCTTAACTGCAGAGTAAATACTTCGTACTAAAGGTATTCGCTGCAACATGTACTCCCAGAATGCTAATAAACGACGGCCTAGGAAATTGCTGACTAAAAGACCTGTAAGTATCAGTATAAACACTGATAATATGATACCAAATCCTGGTAAACTAAATCCAAGTAAACTTTCTGGTTGATATTGTTTAGGAAGCAACGCCACTGAACGATCCATTAAATGAACCACAAAGCTGATTGCGGCCCATGTGACCCATAGAGGAATCCAAACGATTAAGCCCGCAATAAAGTAACGTCTAAATCTAGCCCACATTATGCAGTATCTCCACTATTTGTATCAGTGCTAGTTTTTTCACTAGCAGCTTTTAAAGCACCTTTATTCTTAAAATCTGTCTCGTACCAACCCGTACCGGTCAATTTGAATGCTGGCGCAGAAATTTTTTTAGTAAAATGATTTGACCCACATTGAGGACATGTTGTTAGGGGGGCTTCCGAAACACCTTGGATCACATCATCACAATATCCACACTGCGGACAAATGTATTCATACAATGGCACTTTATTACCTCACTCATCTATTTTTTGTTAAACAACAAATGATACAATACTTCAATAAATTTTTCACAACTTGCTGGCTTAGCGACAAAATCATTCATACCCCCTTCAAGACAACTTTTCCTATCTTTGTCTGATACGTGTGCAGTTAATGCAACTAATGGTATTTGATTGTTTATTTGACTAACTTTTCGAATTTTACTGACTAATCTAAGGCCATTCATATCTGGCAAACCTAGATCAATAAACGCAAGATCAAACTCGACTTGTGCTAGCTTAGTCAACGCCTCCTCACCGGACGTTGCAATTGAAACAATACAGCCAACCTGTTGGAGTAAGCGTTTAATGATGTTCGAAGATACTGTGTTATCTTCTACTAATAGTACATGAGGCTGGTAGTCTTTAACTGCCAGTGCCGCGTCTTTAGTTTTGTTTTGCCACAATTTCCATGATTCGGCTAGGGTTGCAAGTAACTCAGTTGCGTGAATTGGTTTGGTTAGATATTCTTGAAACCCCGCTTGATGAAGTGCAGTCAAGCCAGTAACAGCGACCCCACCTTGACTTAGAAGTAATAACAAAGAATCACTGGAATATTTATGTCTAATTTCCATAGCCAGTTGCGGTGCTGGCATCGCAGTGATTTCATCATCAATAATAATAATTGGGTAAGTCTTTTTTTGCTGTTGAGCAGTTATTAATAATGGTACCGCTTGCTTACTATCTATCAAAGTAGCAGGCGCCGGTGATATAATTTCCATAATTTGTTGGCCGCGCTCCTGATAATCATCAATCACTAACACATTTGTGTCAGAAAAGTGAGTCTGCCATTTACTTAAATACATGGTGATATCGGGAAGTTTATAAGGAATCCAACAAGTAAAGGTTGCGCCTTCACCCACTTCACTCATAACCTTGACTTCACCTTCCATATCAGCAATAAATTGTTTAACAATGCTTAACCCTAAGCCTATACCCTCGTACCGACCACAATATGAAGGGTCTATACGAGCGAAACGCTCAAATATATCTGTTAATTTATCTTTCGGAATACCGATTCCAGTATCTTGTACACTTATTTCCAATACAATTTCTTGCTTGTTTTGAGCTAATGCTTTGACATTTATTTTAATATGACCACTATCCGTGAATTTAAGCGCATTGCTGACCAAATTTGCAACAACACGACTTGTGCGGTGTAAATCACCGACGATAAATCTTGGACAACTTGCTTCATAATGGAGAATTAGCCTTACGCCTTTCTTATTAGCAGTTTCAGTAAGCATCCCAACAACAGTTTCAATATTATGCAATAAATCAAAGTTATCTGAAGTTACTGGAAATTTACCCGCATTGACCTTTGAAAAATCCAATATCCCTTCAATAATATTAAGCAATATTTCGCCAGATTTGCCCAGGTCATTTGCTAATTGTTGACGTTCATCACTCGCAATTTCTTCATCAAACTGTAACACTTCAGCAATCCCACAAATTGCTACAAGTGGCGTGCGCAAATCATGGCTCATGTTTGCAATAAATTCATTTTTAACTTGATTCGCTTGTTCTTTGGCTTGCGATTCGATTAACTTAGCTTCCATTAATTTGCGCTCAGTAATGTCGACTGCTATGCCCATCACACCAACATTCTGTCCATTTTTATCCTTCATCGGTAGTTTACTTGATAACAGCCATATTTGGCTACCATTTCCCAAAATACCAGTTTCTTCAAGAATTTTTGCCTGCCCAGTACGAATGACTTCTTGGTCATATTGATGAGTAATCTCAGCTACATCTCGCCACGGTAGATCATAATCAGTCTTACCAATGATATCTTCAGCAGAATTAACACCTGCCATCTCAACAACATATTTGTTACATCCCAGATAAACACCTCGAGTATCTTTCCAATAAATACTAATATTAGGAACATTCGAAATTAAATTATTGATAACAACTTCAATATCTTCCGCATACTCTTCAGCACTACGTAGTTCAGTAACATCATGCGCGCCTAAGATAAAGCCATGAGGACTCCCAGCATTGTCGCGAACGATAGTAATTTGCCAACGCAGTTTAAAATTACTGCCATCTTTTCGAATGAAATCAGTTTCTATTTGGCGGTACTTATCAGCGCATTTGAGGATATCCTGTGGGTTTTTAGGCAATGGCACATGATATCCATATTTCTCAACTAAAGACAGCAAGTTCTGCCCTTCAGTCTCATCATTTGTCCAACCGAATACATGCCTTGCTGCCCGGTTAAACTCTAAGATATCGTAATTGAGTGATAAACATATCATTACTTCATCGATTTCACGCACAAAAGAAGTAAAAAAAATACTTGCATCATCTTGGGTTAATCCGCCTAAGCGACTGGGTAGCTCAATAGACATACTAATCCTTATCATATTTAGGTTTTAACAGCCTTGCAACAATTTTAACCTGATGCTAGCCTATTGCAAGCAGTAACGTGGCTTAATGTAAATATTAATAGGTAGACAATGGATATTGACGATAACATAGACAATGAGCATTCGAATGAGCATCTTTTAAGCCAGTTTTTACGCCATGTAGAAGAAACACCTCATAATATCGCTATTGTTTATTATCAGCATGCCGGTTACAAGGTTAATTTGACATATCAAGAATTATTCAATCGATCAACTTTTCTAGCACAGCAAATCGAAACATATTATTCACAACAAATCGAGTCAAATAAAGAAAAAACCCTCACCCATCATAGCCTAAAAGACGCACATGTTGTGCTCTGCTTACCCCGGTCGGAATGGTTGTTTTGTTATCAAGTTGCGATTGCTATGTGCGGCGCTGTAGTGGCTCCGCTATCCGATAAAGTTAGTATCGACTTTGTTAAAGATCATCTGGTTAAACTAAAACCTGCACTAATCATTACTGACGACTTTAATAGAACACGATTTAACAATGCCCCCGAGGAATTGCAAAGAAAAATATATGTTCAATTTAATATGGGTTATAAACGAACATTGATTGATGATATTGATGAAAATCGAATCATAAACACTAATTTCCAGTATGGAAGTGCATTGTATTGCTTATTTAATACTGGTACTTCTGGTAGCCATCACATCAAGATTTCCAAACCGCCTGAAAAGCTATTTCGAGCCAATTTAAAAGAATACTTAAAAACGGTTAATAATAGTAATCTAGGAATTATGCTCTGTACTTCTCACATCACGTTTGATGTCGCCCATACTCAAATGTGGGCAGCTATAGCCTTTGGACACTGCTTATGCACCTCCAGCGATCCGAGAAACACGAATCTACAAGCCTATATTATTAAAGACATTAAGCCAACTGTAGTTCAAATGACCAATAGCTTGTGGAGAATTTTTCTTGAGTGTAACACGCACAAAATCGCCTGTGATAAAGATTTCAGTGAAACGCTAAAGCAAGCGAGCCTCGTCTCTTGTGGGGAAGCACTTACTAAAGAAGTCAAAACTTGCCTGCTTAAACTCTCAAATCATCTAGTTGATTGTTATGGTTTAACTGAGCTTGGAGATGTCGTGGCATGTAGTGAGTATCAAGTAAAAAACAGCGCCGATGACAAAAAAAATATAACTTGTAGTCAATTTATTCCGTTTGAACATATTATGTTCGATTTAGATGATAATGGCAAATTGAGTATATTATTGAGTGAGGATGTGGTTGAAAAAAAATATAATTATTTCTATGCTGACGACCTTTTTAAAAATTCTTTCAGCTGCGACGAGGAGCAAAATATCATTAGTTTTAAAACTGATGATATATTTGTATCCAGTGATGATTTAGGAATATCGTTCAAACACCAAACAAAGCTTTCTAAATCCAAAACAGTATTGAATTCTGAAACTCTCAAAAAATTAAACTCTATATTTAATAAAAAAATAAACACCTATGAGTTGTTATTAGAGGAAACAAAAAACCAAACACTAATAGCCACTTATAGCCGAAAACGAAAAAATATTCCTGTAGAACAAATTAAACAAGAAATAAGCAATCTAAAACTTTCTGAAAAAAATCCAATCATATATCTTGGGCACTATAGTGAAGATCAAATCCCCCTCAACAACCACTTCAAATTCCAACTTTCACAACCATTCATTGAGAAAACAGCACACAGCACACTTGAAAAAGAATTGTGTGCGGTTATTTCAAACCTAAGCAATAAAGAAATATCCGCTATCAATCTCACTTTTAATCAGTTTGCGATCGACTCTGATACACGAATTAATCTACAAAGCTGGATTTTAGAAAATAAGAAAAAACTGATCCCTGAAAAATTCATTAACCATGAAAATACTACCATAGAACTCCTTGCAAAGAAAATTTCTCAAACAGTTGAAATCAAATTATCACATCCAAGTGGTAGTGTTAGTAACTTGATTTCTCCAATCGAGCAACGTTTATTATTATCTAATAATTTTAATTTAGTTTATTATGTTGAAATTAATGGAAATCTCAACATAGGAAAATTAGCTCATGCTGTAGATAAAGTTGTGAATCATCATGAAAATCTGCGAACAATTTTTAAATCAAAAATAAATAGCAGCAATGAATTTATTCGAAAAATAAAACATAATCTATCCGGCTGTCTAAAAAAACTTGATTTAGACAACAATTCAATTGACGACATTATAAAAACGTACCAAAGTAAAGATTATTTGACAAGGGGGGAAGTTTTATACGATATCGCTTTATACAATGAAAACGCCACAAAATATCACTTAATATTTTCTTTCCACCATGCACTAGTGGATGGAATATCGATAAGAAATATTATTCGTGATATTCAAAATTTTCTAGATAATCATGAACCTATTCATGCAGCGACAAGCACACAACTTGCAAAGTATAAAATTGATCAATATCAGGCTGAGAAAGAGAATGTGAACTATTGGGAAAATATTTTTATAACGCCTGAGTATAAATATTTTCTCCACGATAGCTCACCACCTACAAATGAGTCTGTTCATAAAAAATTTGAACTGTCAGGTGATTTAGTTGAGTCCCTTCAAAAACTTGCAATTCAAACCAACAGTAGCCTTTCAGAAGTATTAACCAGCCTCATTGCTGGCTGTATTAATCGGTTCATAGCAGAGCCTCACGCCACGGTAATAATAGCCGATCATAACAGGCCTATAAATTTTAGGAACACCGTTGGGATTGCTATAAAATTACTTCCTATTCAAATATTTACGCATGATAACCCTAAAATTTTGGACCTTATTATACAAACCAAAGAAACAATATATAAAATGAATCATGTCTTTCCTATCAATTATTACAATTTAATGAACAAATCTAAAAACATCAACAAATTTGCTATTACAATTGATACGATGCCTCTATCATCACTCAACATTGATCAATGCACAACTAAAATAGAAGAATATTTTCCACCGCCAAAAGATTTTTCTTTGATCTTTCATTACACAACAGATCATTGTATGAATATTCATGCTAAAAGTGAATGCTATACCGAGTCTGCGATTCAATATTTCAGTGATACTCTAAAACTTTTCATAACGAATGCGACAAAGCTTCCATCGATGAATCTATTTGACTTGCCAATTTTGACCAAGGAAGCAAAATTAAGCTATCAAAAAAATGCAAATATTAGTTGTGAAGCACCTCAAAAAAACATACTTGAATTTTTCAGCCTTAACTCTACTGAAGAAGATGATAATCCAAACTTAGTTTACGTAAACTCTAAAATGCATGTTGAGGAATATAAGAAATCAACCATTAATTTAAAAGCCAACAAAATAGCTTATTATTTAATGAATCTAATAGATTTAAAAACGATTCAGCAAAAGCAACCAAGAATTGTAATATTTGTAGAGCATGCACCACTTGGGATTCAATGTTTTTTTGCGTGTATTAAAGCTAATATGATACCAATTTTTGTTAACCCTCATAGCTCAATTGAAAAAATAGAGCGCCAAATACTCAATATAGAAGCAAATTACATTATTTCTGATGATGAAACTTTTTCTAAATTTAATCGACAAATCGAGTGTAGCTACAATCATAAAAATAACGTATATAATATAAATTTTACAATTAAAATTCCTAGTCATATAAATATTTTAAATTTTTCCAACCCTGAAATTTCTGATGAAATTGAAAAATCCCTAGCACATCCAAATATTCTTAATGTCAAATGGGAAAATGTCGCTTATGCAGTTTTCACCTCTGGGACCAGTAGAGATTCACAATACAAAGATAAATGTGTTGCTATTACACATGAAGCATTATCAATAGCTATAGAGTCATGGTTGAAGGAACCTAAGTTAGATATTAATAACAACAATACTATAATGGCAAGTTTTGTGATCGGTAGTGACGGCTGGATTTATACACTATTAGAGTTTATTTTTTCAAAAAAACTTATTATCGACGATTCGATTTATCTGTCAACTCTAAAAAATAGTGACTCTGAATGCACTAGAATGATTAATACTAATAATATGGCCTTGTCTATCGTAGAACATCAAGTCAATAAAATCACTACACTTCCCTCGATTGAGAGAAAGCTACACCAAAATGTTTGTGATCTTAAATATAAATTAAAAATTGTACTTGCCGGTGAATCCCCCGGCCAAGAAATCACGCGAGTATCCGCAAGTGCATTTGGGTTAGCAGAAACAGTAATATACAATGCGCATAAACAAGTAACAGCCGGAGACACTTATTCAAATCAACTTGGTGAAAAGCTTAATCATATAAAATTTATTTTACATGGAAATCACAACAGTACTCCCCCGCTATACACCGAAGGACAGCTCTCGATTATAGGTAAATTAGGCAAGTACCTCAACTACCCTAACCACCCAAGCTTTAGGACCACATCGGATAATTATCAAGAGTTTATCACCCAGGATTTAGTAAGTTTCAAACCAGATGGAATTGATTATTTGCATCGTATTACTGATGTTACCGAGTGCTTACCATTAGAAAGATTCATTTCTAATAAACTTAGTGAAATTTCAGCTTGCCGGATGTTTTCTGACGCATCTATCCCAAATGTATATAATTTGTTTCTTGAATTGAAGCCAATATGTGTTGACAAGGGTACAGAAAAAAAATACCACCAGCGATTTCTCAACGACTGGCACAAATTTTATGAAAAATTTTACTTGACTGATTCTACCAATAAGCAAACTAAAGGCTGGGTAGATAGTATTAGCGGAAATATAATTCCTGATCAAGTCATTGAAGAAAACTTCTACCAATGCTTATCAATTATTGAAAAAGCTGTAGATTTCTATCGTATTTGTTTAATTGGGGCTGGAATAAGCGACTTAGCTTACCTTTGCGAATGGGCAGAAAAGCAACATCAATTTGAGGACAAACAATTAGAAATTATTGTTATTGACAACTCAAATTGTTTATATAATTTGTATAAAAATTTCTTCAAAAACATCAAATATATAAAAACCAAATTAGTTTTTCACTGTTGCTCTATTGAAGTAACGCATAAAAAAATTAACAATCAAATGTTTGATGCCATATTAGTGTTATCTGTGATGCAATACTTGACGCCTGGTGTAATATCATCATTTCTTAGTAAGTGCTCTGATATATTAAGTGATGATGGAGTAATTGTTTTCGACGATGCTTATTCTATTGCTAACCGCGAAACGGAAACCCTTGAAAAAATCTTTTATGAGGCTTTTTCAAATAAAAACTGCTTTTTTTCAAGCACTCCAACTAATAATTATAAACATCTAAAAATTTTTCTAAATGATTATTTAGCAAGACAAAAACAATTATATATCAACTCTAATTGGTTCAAAAAAGTATGCTCTACTAATCATCTAGACTTTATCAACATTATTCCTAAAATTGTAACAGGTTGTCTAAAATATCGTGAGCGGTGGGTCGTTACTAAAAATAATAATAAAAACATTACCTTGTTAAGTGATTATGAATGTATTACTTTAGAAAGATTATTCAAACAAAATCTTAATGATTTTACTAAAACTTGTTATATAGATAATATTCCTAATCCTAACTCATTTTTACCTATATTAAAAAAACTGCAAGACAATCCAGATAGAAAAATTAATTCATTTGTTTTTGAAAATTCAGAATTAAGCGCTGAAAAGCCATTTTCTGAAAAACAATTAATCAAAAATAGCCAACAAGATTCTCCCCTGCTTTATCAATTATTATCTAAGCTAAAAACTTATAATATCTCGTATAATGTATTCTTAGATAACAAAAAATTCATCATAATGCTTAATCCGAAAAATAGCAGTTGGCTTGTTAAAACTCGCATTGATGATAGTAAAAATGAATTGAATTTTAGTGACCCATGGAACACATGCTTTAGGGAAGAGATTATTTATAAATTCTTCTCTGAAGTACGTAAAGAAGAAATGTCTATCCCTCCTGTGAATATCATATTTACTGACTTACCTCTAAGTGATGCCAACAAAGTCGATACAAAATTACTTGCACAGTTTAATGTTTCGAGGCAGTGCTATGATAAAGAATTGCCCCCGATTGCAGAAAAAATTCGCACAATATGGGCGCGTGTATTAAAAATTGACAAACAATTTATTGGGCCGGATACCCGACTCAATAATTTAAACTCTGACTCACTTACAGAATTAGCTATTGTGGATGAAATTATTGAGAAAGTACTAAAAAAATCTAATACTTCAGATCCACTGTCTAGTTTTAAAATAAATAGCCATAAAAAATTGAGTGAAATAGCCGAGGAAATTGAACAATACCACCTATATTGTAAGAAAATGATTAACATAAATTTGTTACAGACAAGAAGTCCTCAAACTTTTTATACAAAACCGCTAATTGACCTTGAACAACCTAAACTTGAACGGTCAAAAAGTTGCAATGACTTACTTTCATTTAAATTAAACAACTCATAGCAATCAAGCAATAGCTGTTAGAAGATCACTTTTGGTGGTGATGAACTGAGCTCATTGGCCCTATCTGACTTATATTGGTTGAATTTTGATATTACTTGCGAAGCGGTTAGATTTTTTTCTTTTATTTTATGCTGAGGCACCTCAGATTTTGTAGAATATCCAAAATTATCATGCATTACTGAAGTGTACTTAAACATTTCACTCGTAGAAGATATTCCAACAGCTGCATTAAATTCAGCACTAAATGACTCGGATTGGGATTGTATAAACTGCGAACTATCCATCAATTGATTTTCAAATAGACATTTGATAATACTCATTTTATTTAACGTGGGTAAATCTTCTTCTTGTATAATCATCACTAAAAGCTTTTCTAGTAATTTAAGTTGGTGACTGAGAGAAGATGATTTGCTAGTGTTAAAGTCACTAATAATATTTTCCAAATCAAAAGTATTTTCAGTCAACAGTGGAATGATGAATTGAGAATAATTAGTTAGTAAATTTCTTGAATTTGCGTCTTGTCCAGGGATGAGCAAAATATCTAGTAATGCATCACTACCCCACCCATTACCATCCGGCATGCTGATGATAGATTGTTGAGCAAAAACATTTTTTATTTTTGGAAGGACCATTTCTTTTATATAGTCTAAGCGGTTTGTATCTCGTTTCAATTGTGCACCCCAAACATGATAGGTGTGCAAAGTACTAATGAAGCTTCCTAAGTACTTTGCAAAAGACTTTATCTTGTCAGTATCTTTTTTAGGAAATTCACAAAAGTTTTGTAATGCAGTACAGCATATAGCAAAATTGTTGTCATCGCTCAGCAAACCGTCAAAAATAGACTTAAAAAACAGAAGCCAATTCGCTATTGCCTTATCTTTATCTGAACTTATAGACACCTCTTCAGTTAAATGAGATGAAAAATTCCTATAAAATTTTAAAAATTTAATTTTATTAAATGTTTGCTGTAATTTATCGGGGTTATACACGAAGTCTTTAAAATGATCATTATCGTGTAAAACGCCCAACATTTCTGAAAAACTATCTAATACAACAGGCATCACCGCATTGTCAGTTGCCTCATCAATTTGCCTTTCTAAAATAAGAAATGGCGCTGGCTGTATCATTAAAAAAGAAATATTTGCTAACAATTGACCAGAATTTACATTATTCACTAAACGTTCAACAATTTCCACCATAACCATATAGGACAAAGAATGGCCAACAATAGTTACAGATTTGTGTGCATTTTGAGCATCAATTAAGAGACCTGTAATATTCTTTGTCAACGAGTCTATCATTCTCGAAAAACAGGGGTGCTCATAACCTTTGGGAGTAATAAATAATCTGTGCCAATGACACCCTTGAATCAAATGCTTATAGCTATGACCCACTGTTCCGGGTGAAAGAAAAATAGTTACAGAAGAATTTGTTTTGTTTAGACTGTATTCACTGTCACTATATGATAAAAGATTATCTGGCATTTGTCGTACCAACCCTATCTGTTATGTTAAAAGATATTTTTCAGTTGCTTGCATTTTAAACCCATTCTTCCATAAACTGACTAAGAGTACTGCATATATTATCACAACTTATATGTGCTGAACACCCTGCGGTGACTATATAACGTTTTACTTTGCAAATTACAACTAATTTAAGTTACTATTAAACAATTATTTAATTTCAATGTAAAGGTTTATTTTTTTTATATGCGAATGAGTCATTTATTTATCCCTACTCTTAGAGAAAACCCAGCTGAAGCAGAAATAATCAGTCATCAACTCATGTTACGTGCTGGACTTATTCGATCATTAAGTTCTGGTCTGTATACTTGGTTGCCACTTGGGTTACGGGTATTACAAAAAGTCGAAAATATCATTCGCCAGGAATTAGATGCTATAAACGCTCAAGAATTACGTATGCCATGTACGCAACCAGCAGAATTATGGCAAGAAACTCAACGCTGGGAAAAATTTGGCAATCAACTTTTAAAAATGCACGATCGTCATCATCGCGATTATTGTTTTGGTCCGACTCATGAAGAGGTAATTACAGATATTTTGCGTAAAGAAATTCATAGCTATAAACAGCTACCAGTAAACCTCTACCAATTCACAACAAAATTTCGAGATGAAATTCGTCCACGTTTTGGGGTGATGCGATCACGCGAGTTTCTAATGAAAGATGCGTACTCATTTCACCTTGATGAACCCTGTTTACAAACCACCTATGAAACGATGCATAAAGCCTATCAAAATATTTTTACTAAACTGGGTCTAAACTTTAGAGCGGTGCTCGCCGACACTGGTGCTATTGGTGGTCAACTCTCTCATGAGTTTCAAGTATTAGCCGAATCAGGTGAAGATACTATTGTATATAGTGACAGCAGTCATTACGCTGCAAATATTGAGCAAGCATCTCCTCTTATTTTACCTATCAATGAACCTGAAGATTTCGCTGAATTAACTAAAATTGCAACTCCTCGCCTCTCAAATGTTGCCTCAGTTTCGCATGGACTCAACATATCCCAACAGCAAATCATTAAAACACTGATTGTAAAAGGTATAGACGATACTTTTGTCGCGCTTTGTTTACGTGGAGACCATGAACTAAATGTGACAAAAGTTGAAAAATTGCCACAGATAGCTAAACCTTTGCAATTCGCAAGTGCTGAAGTAATTTTGAAAATTTTCTCGTGTAACCCTGGTTCTATCGGACCTGTAGGTTGCCCTATTCTATTGATTTTGGATCACAGTGCCAGACAGTTACATAATTTTTATTGTGGCGCCAACCAAAATGATTATCATTATTCGGGTGTTAATTGGTTACGAGATTGTGGATCATTTGAAGTCACCGACCTGCGTAATGTGGTTGCTGGGGAGCCTAGTCCGGATGGAAAAGGAAACCTTTGCTTTGCTAAAGGAATTGAAGTGGGGCATATCTTTCAAGTAGGCACAGGTTATAGCAAAGCCATGCAGGCAACGGTCGTGAATGCAGAAGGTCAACATGTATACCCAATAATGGGCTGCTATGGAATCGGTGTAAGCAGAGTTGTCGCAGCAGCTATAGAGCAAAACCATGATGCTGATGGAATCATTTGGCCATTGTCTATGGCACCGTTTGATATCGCTATTGTGCCAATTCAGTACCACAAAGATGGTGCTGTAAAATCTGCAACTGACGAATTGTATAATGAGCTTAGGACTAGAGGCTTTAGTGTTCTGATTGATGACCGCAATGAACGTCCTGGAGTAATGTTCAAAGATATAGATTTAATTGGGATTCCACATCGAGTGACTGTTAGTCCTAAATTACTTGCCGACCAGCATATCGAATACAAAGCACGCCGTAGTGAAAAGACTGAAGTTTACCCAATTAAAGAAATATTCAATTTATTTCAATCTGCGGATTAACAGAACATTGCGAACAGCTTGGCGGTATGTGCTTATTATTTGTAAGTGCTTCTGAGGCTGGGGGTAGTCCCTGCTTACGTAGAAAAATAATCACCAGGAAAATAAAAATAAAGAATATTCCTAACCAAGCTAGAGTTTTAAAGGGATGTTGAGAAAAATTCATTAATTGAAAAAAACAAACGCTAGTGAAATAAGCTAGACAAGTTGTCCATATCACTGAAAAAGCCGCCCATTTAGAGTTCAATTCTTTCAGCATTACTGCGGTTGTTGAAATACACGGGAAATATAAAAGTATAAACAATAGATAAGCAAAAGCGGCTGCCTGACTTCCAAATTTCTGATACATAGTGCCATAAATACTCTGCTCTAGCTCAGGATCAGGAGAATAGCTAACAATTGGGTTAAAAATTGATTTTGGTAGCTCATAGATTTTTTCAGGAATCGTTTGTAACGCATTGCTGGCCGATTCTTTAAAATTAAAGTCTTGTGCAGCAGAATCAGCTGTTGAATTATATAAAGTATTTAAAGTTCCAACAACCACTTCTTTAGCAATCATGCCAGTAGCTATGCCTACAGTGGCTGGCCAATTATCGGCTTCAATGCCCATCGGAGCAACGATAGGAGTTAATGCCTTGCCACAAAGTGATAATATTGAATCTTGGTGGCTTTCTTGTAAATTTAATTGGCCATCAATAGTCATACTGTTGCAAAAACCAAGTATCATGCACAAAGGCACAATAACCTTAACGGCACGTTTAACAAAAGAACGCAGTCTAAACCAAGTGGCGTAAAATAGAGTTTTGAATGTTGGCCAGTGATATCTTGGAAGCTCCATAATCAAAGGAGAAGGATTTCCCATTAAAATTGTTTTTCGCAAAATAATTCCCGTGAACACCGCCATTGATATTCCAATCAAATACAATAAGAATATGATATTCTGCCCACCTTGAGGAAAGAATGCTGCAATAAACACTGTAAAAATCGCTAACCTTGCGCCGCAGGACATAAAAGGACTCATTAAAATAGTTAATATCCTATCACGCTGAGATTCTAAAGTTCGAGCAGCCAATACTGCTGGAACGTTGCAACCAAAACCAATGATCATAGGAACGAATGATTTGCCGGGGAGACCTAGTGCGCGCATCACTCGGTCCATGACAAATGCAGCCCGCGCCATGTAACCACAACTTTCTAAAAAAGCCAGAGCAAAAAACATTGCAGTAATCACGGGTATAAATGAAAAAGTCGTTGCTAAACCTTTACCCACACCTATTGCTAATATGCTAATCATCCATACAGGGAAATTTAATTGTGTTAATCCATATGCAACAGTATCTACAAATAATAGTTGGCTTAATTGATCAAAGCAATCTTGTAAAACTCCTCCGATATTAATTGCGAAGATAAACATCAAGTACATAATAAAAAAGAATATTGGTAAACCAATAAACCGATTGAGTATCCAACTATCGATTTTTTTTCCTCGTGACGGCTTTTTAATTTTGTTTTTTTTCACTAAACAAGTTTCTAAAATAGACTCTATCCATTGATAACGTTGTTGAGCAATAAAAATGTCAAAGGCATGTTCAACGATGTGTTGATATTGAGCTATTAATGCATCGGCTTCTTCTTGCTGATAGTGACTCAGCAACTTCCTTACCCAAACGTCTGCTTCTAAATATCGACTGGCATACCATAAGGGATTCTCTTGCTTTTTAAAGAAATGGCTCAGCGCATACATAACTTTATTCAAAGACGAAGAAATAAACTTTATCTCAGAAGTTTTTTTGGAAAAATTCATTAAACTTTGCTTTAAAGTCATTAGTCCTTGCTTTTTATTTCCTGCTAAAGTTATCACTGGACAATCAAGTTGCTTTGCTAATTGTTTTGGATCAACCTCAATAAAATCTCTTTCAAGGATATCTAACATATTCAATACAATAATGATGGGTATACCAATTTGCTGTAGTTGAGTTGTTAGATATAAACTACGCTCTAGTTGACTCGCATCTATGACATTGACGATGTAATCAGGTTTACTATCGATTAAATATTGACACGCGATTTTTTCATCCGTTGAGTGCTCCGTAGAAGCAACGATTAAACTATAAATCCCAGGCAAATCAACAACTTTAACGTCAACTTCAGCAACCTTTAGATTTCCTGTCTTTCGCTCGATGGTTACACCGGCCCAATTTCCCACCCGTTGGTTGGAACCCGTCAATGAATTAAATAAAGTCGTTTTTCCACAATTGGGGTTACCTACCAGTGCAATTTCCATCAGTTAACCCTTTCAAAACGTAACAAATCTGCTTCTTTTTTACGCAAGCTTAAACGATACCCTCTTATTTCCAATTCAATAGGATCTCCTAGCGGCGCTTTTCTAACCAGAGTTACTTCTGTTCCAGGTAATAAGCCGAGTGCGAGCAATTTTGCACGATAACTAGCATCACCAGCTACAAGCTCAGTGATTCGTGCTGTTTCTCCGACTTTTATGGAATTTAACATATTAGCTTCATTTACCAATTACGATAGAGCTATTATTTAAAATCTATGAGTGAAAGTCAAGTTAACGAGAATGATTCTCATTTTTAATATTGTAACAATTGAGCTTGAAGACAATTGATCACGAGCTAGGTCATATTAGAAAAAAAGTATCAATTGACTTAAACATTCTTAAAAGTCGAGACATAGTCTAAATTTGAATGTTTACATAATCTTTGTTGACATTCAAATTGTGCAAAATCAGCTCGCAAAAAAAACTTAACCGTTCAATTTATGCACAAACATTGAAACTTATAACGCTCAATCACTATTCAATTCGTCTAGGGTAATTATTGAACGTTTGAACGGGATGGCCACGATAAATTTCGCACCATTACCGGGCGAGCTTTGGCACGCAATTTGTCCTTTAATATCTGCAATATATTTTTTTACGATAGTGAGCCCCGTCCCAGCACCTTTATATTGAGCTTCATAGGCAGGAGATGCCCGATACAAAGGCTCATATATTTGTGTGATTTGGTCTTCAGTCAAGCCTATACCCGTATCAGCGACAGTTAAATTAAGCTGTATTACCTTGCCATTATCGGAGGCTACAAACAGCTTGATACTCACAGCCCCTCCTGATTCAGTAAATTTTATAGCGTTACTCACTAACGCCAATAAAATTCTTTCTACACGCTTAGGGTCACCAATCACATCAGGCTGATTAGATTCGTTCAACTCTAAAGTAAATTTAATATTTTTAGTAACTGTGAGCGGTTTAAAAATTTTGTAAACATTCCGGCAAATAGCCCACGGATTCATTAATTGTTCGGTAACCGCCAAAAGGCCATCAGCAGCTTCAATCATATCTAGGATAGATTCGGTGTGTTGCAGTAATAGCTCCGCTGATTCGGTTGCCATCTGAAGCATTTCTTTTTTTTCTGGATCTGTTTCTTCTTTGGCTAACATTTCATTAATCGTGTAGATACCGGTGAAAGGCGTTAACCAATCATGTCTCATGTTGTGCACAACTGCTATTTTTGTTTTGGCAGCAGCTTTTGCATCTTCGACAGCATTTTCAAGCTTGATTTGTGTTTCTCTAAGCTCAGTAATGTCAATAGATATACCCATAACACCAATAATTTGACATGGACTTTTTATTGGCACCCTATTAGAAACATAGTAAGCAATTTCTCCATTTTTAAGCTTAATCGGCATTTCTTCTTTTGCATTTATTGGGGTACCAGTTTTAATTACACTCATGTCATCGGCTTTGAATGATTGGCTAACCTCTGCACTCCATCCAGCGATTTCACCCATTTTTTCATAAGTAATACCAATAAAATCATCTACTTTTTCTAGCCCGACAAAGTCTAATACATTTTTATTACAACCAAGGGTTACACAATCTTTATCGAGCCAATATACATTTCCAGGTATATGATGTAACAAATACTCATAGAACTCAATTAATGTCTGCACTAATACCTCAATAGAAGTATTCTCATCGACCTTCTGATCCACTATTCTTTCTAATTTATTTTCTAATTTTTGACGAAGATTACGTTCTTTATGATAATTTTTACCTATAATTACATACATATTATCACAATTTATAATTTCGAACTTATAAGGTACCCCATCTAAATCAAGAAATTTAAAAGTTACTTCTTTATCAGGAAAAGTGGAAATAATAGGCTCTTTATAATAATTAGCACAGTAATCAAGATAATCTTTACCTAAATCGCATCCATTAAACATATATCTAAATTTATGGTTCATTCCAATCACACTAAACTCTTTAGATAAACATAGAACGATATTTTCATTTTTAGCATTTAAAAGATTTTTTTCAAGCTCCATAATAATTGCCCTTTATATCAAATAATTTTTTATAGATTATATCAAGTACTTTTGATATAACTATAGCACCAAATCTGATATTGTTGAAGTTTCAAGGTAAAAAAATTGAGTTTAGCTAAGATATGCTAATCGCCATGGCTAAAGGTGACCTTTCCTACGCATTAATATCAAATCATTGATGAGCGAACTTAAGATAGTGGTGTTGCTAAACAAACATTGAGCACAGTAAAAATTTAAAATGCTGCGACTAGTCGCTCATTGTTGTAGTGATATCAGGGTTGGTCGATGCTCTGGCATCCTGAATTAGCAAAGTTGACACAAACGCTCTTTAGAAAACTTAACGTTCAAACGTTCTACAAAACATTTCGTATGAACTTTCTAGGCGATGGACAATCAAGTTTTGGATTGTATAGCAAAGAATTATGACTCTTCTCTCTAGTATAAACAATGCGTGTGTTTTTTTGTTTTGCACGCAGCCTTCTTGTGTTTAAGGAATACATTAAGCATGAGGCAAACAAATCAGCGGTACTGAACCGAAAGCGTCTTTAATCGCGGGATAAGCGTATTGTATTTGGAGAAGCTAGCCTGATAACAGTCCAACCCCTGCGGCTGAACTCAATTAAAACTGTGGGCTTTGTACTTACTGAAACAGTAGTAAGGCACGCAGTGGCTCACCATTTGTTTCTTTGCTCATGGCTGTACCGATTAATTTTTTTAAGTCAACGTTATTAAGCACCCCATTCTAGCATTTTCTTAGCAAAGATCTTTACCTACTCTACTGTATAGTATACCTCTCGTTTCAAAGTGACATAAATACCCCTCCGCTCATCGTCATGATTCCGCGCTCTTGCTAAGACAATTATAGGGCATGCCATCGGATATGCTCAGTTACGTCACAATTCATCCTCTTTGGTGCCATTCAAGTACTGGCACAGCACTTTTATAATTTGTATTTATGTGCTAGCTTTATTCATGCTCAGTTTTTTTGATTAGGCTCACCGAAAAACTTACCATTATGATGGCTTTGACTATTGGATACACAATATACTTTTAAACAATCACTCAAATGCTAACACGTTGCACTATACAATAGATAATAGGACAAAATACGATTAATTATCTTAGTTAAGTTTTAAGTAATAAAAAAGCGTCTTAGCTAGTTCAACATAATTCTGTAGTAATAGTTTCTTTTATAAAACCTCGAATTGTGCATAATGTAATCAATATAAATCGGTTGATCGCACTGATAAGTTCTCTTTCTAACGAATCTGAAAGTTTTTTAACATGAGGATCCTCAAACATGCTTTCATGATTTCCTGATGTAACTATCAATTTCAAATGCGAAATATATTCTTCCCAGTAATTTGTTCTATTATCAATTTCAAGATATTCAGGTAATAATTCACTAGCTTTGAATAAACATGCCGGAGAATTTATACTAGGGGGGTTGTAATTAAAAAGTGATAGCATTCGTTGTCTCTGAATTTCTATTAAATTTGTATGCTCTGTACTCTGAAAGATATTATTGTTTTCAAAACGTAATATTTGTCTTTCCATCAATTGTTTAAAAAAATTCTTGTCTTTGAAAATTGCCGGGTATAAGGCCCATCCATCAAACAACCCTAAAAAACAGACATTCATTCGATTATTCTCCAATCTATTTACAATCTCAACAGCGACTGTTGCCCCAAAAGAAGCCCCTCCGATAAAGAATAGTCCATTATTTTGAAAATGAATCAATGCTTTGTAATAAGTGTTTATCAACTCATCGAACGAATTAAATATGTTGTGATTTTCATTAATAGATGCATCCTGAATACCATATATAGTAAAATCTAAGTTAAGATATGAGGATAGTTTAGTATACCAAAATACCAAACCTGAAACAGGTGCAAATAAAAAAAGATTAAGATTATTTTTTCCTTCTTTCAATTTAATAAAATTTTTAACGACAGCACTTGTTTTATTAGTTAATTTATTATCAATGTTTTCTGAAAAATATAGAGCTTGCTTTCTGATAGTATCAGAAAGCATAACAAAAGAAATACTTAAAGAAATTCTAAAATTTTCACTTAATAAATTTACCAACTGTGCTGCTTGCAAAGAGTTATTGCTTAAATGAAAAAAACACTTATCAATATTAATATCTTCCAAAAACCAAAAAATTTTAAGCCATAACTTTTTTATAATAGCATTAATATCATCTTCATTTTTTATTTTTTTAAGATTAGCATTCTTTCTTTCAGAAATAATCTCGAAAACTTTATTTCTATTTACTTTTCCAGATGATGAAACAGGGAAATCATTCAAATGAACTATTACATTTGGAAGACACTCAATGCCGGAATCATTTCTTAGATAAGAATATATGTCTTCGATATCAAAATAAATTTCAGAATATACTCCAACAGCTAGTATCGATCCATATTCATATTCGTATTTAATTGCAAATGCGCTAGTATTTTTTCGAAATAAAGATATTTTATTTTCTACCTCATCAAGATTCACGAATACACCATTTATTTTAACTGTTCTACTTGATCTACCACAGAAAACAAGGTTTTTATCAGGCAAGTAATAACCAATATCTTTAGTAAGGTATATTTTACTACGAGTTGTAATATCAGCATTATCTATAAAACACTCAGCATTTGCTTTTAATGAGTTAGTATAGCCTATCGCCACACCCGCCCCATAAATACATATTTCACCGTAAAAGCCTTGTGGCATGAGTTGATGATAAATGTCTGCAACAAAAACACCCATTCTATCGATTGGTTTCCCTATAATATTTTTTTCTATCAACAAATCATCTTTTTTAATTTCATAGAAAGTGCTATTTACCGTGCACTCAGAAGGACCATATAGATTTATAAAGCGAATATTTTTAAAAACATCAAAAAAGTTTAACTTTAAAACTTTTCCAATGCTATCACCACCACAAAAAATATATTTTAAACTTGACAAATCATTTATAGTCTTTAATTTAATTAATTCTTCAAGAATCACTGGAACAATTTGCAAAACTGTAATTTTATGTCTATTTATATCATCTGATATCTTTTCGACGTTTTTATAAGTTTGCTCATGAGATATTATCAAGGTTGCGCCTATACATATTGGAAAAAATAATTCCCAAATTGATGCATCAAAATTTAACTTTGTTTTTAAATAAAAAACATCTTTTTCTGTAAAATCGAATTGGCTAGCCAACCAACACATTTGATGTGCTACCGAGTAATGGCTAACTTTGACTCCTTTTGCTGTTCCTGTTGACCCAGAGGTATGTATTATATATGCTGGATCTTCTTGTTGAACTTTTTGATTTATAAAATTATTAACCTTGTTATTTTGAATCTTTTTTTTATTATATATAATTGAACTAATATTCTGAACACTTACTATTTTAAAATTTACAAGTTTAGAATAATCATATAATCTATCTGTAACTAAAAGATCAATCTCATGATTGTTAAATATCTCAAGGTCTAGGTTATTAAAACTTTCTGCATCTAATGGCATATAAACTCCACCGGAAAGGATAACAGCATAAATTATTACTACAAGCTCTAAATTTTTATTAGAAATGATAGCCACTCTATCGCCCTTTTTAACCAAACCATTTAGACTAAAATAACAGATCAATTTTTCTAAAGCAGTTTGTAGCTCCATGTAAGTCATAATCTGATCATTAAATTTCAGTGCTATTGTGTCTTGCTTTTTGAAAATCATTTTACAAATTAATTCTTGCAGTGTTTCTTTACTGGAAAAGTTCATAGAATCGTCCAAGTTATTCAATTGACTTGTTTTTTCTTCATAATCAAGAAAGCAAAGGTCTCTTAAGTATTTTATATCTAAAGTCATCAACTGATGAAACCAATTATTTATATGTCTATTAAAATATTCCTTAAGAGTTTTCCACCAATATTCATCGACACAAAAAGTACCTAGCTTTCCAGAAATATATTCGCTTGTGTTGTTGGAAATATAAATAGTGATAAACGGCAAGTTATTTTTAAATTTAGACAATTTAGAGTTTTTAGTTAATATAGCAATGTCATATGGATAGTTATCATAATTATCAGCATACAAATATCTGCTGATATGATTAGGGATATTTAGAAAATCTAAAATATTGATTTCTTTAATCTTTTCAATTAGTAAAATTTTAAAAGATGTTTGATATTTGTCATAGTAACATGTGAAATCAAAATAATTATTAAGCCTAACAAAATACGCATACAAACCTAATGTGATGAAGTCATGGAAATTATTTTTCAAAATATCTGTGTTTTTTATTTTTGAAGTTGTAGCATGATTAAGTTGAAAATCTATCCACTCGTAATTTTTTACACGCGAATTTATTTCTGAAGAAAAATTTATAAATTTTAAATTAGATTTAAAACGCATGATACAAAACTACCTTATTAAACTATCAGTTGCTCGGTATAATAACATGACAAAAAAATATAACAATAAAGATATTCAATTGATCAGTGTGGAAATAAGCCTCACAATACAAAAGTCAACTTAGGTTTATAACCTTATTAATTAAATATTTATTCTTCACGTGCTTAAGTTTAATACATGCAGAATTTCTACATATTTTAACTAACCACTTTAGTTTACGCTCATAAAAAGCTGCTTTAATTACTATTGTCAAATTTAACTATTATTAAAATACATAAACTATGCCTGCTGATAAAACGTCTGACACATATAGTCAATTCACTATTTATGTCTCTAATCAAATAATATAAGTAGAATAAAAGGTATGATATGAGTTAAAAAACTTTCTGGTTTAGATTTGAACAAAGCACATGGTAGATGCTTGCCAGTTTCTGTTCCTACTGCAGGGTCAAGTTTTATCCAGTAAAGCCCTCTCTCTGCATATGAGGTAGATCCCAAAACTGGACAGGTATTTAAGGCATACTCTGTTAATAAATTTATGTGGAAACGTGGGCGAATTGCGCAAACAATACACAGCTGAAGAGAAGGCAAAAAATTGCATTAGAAACACTATTAGGTTGTTATGCACAGCGGGAGCTAACCGCTAAATACGGTACTGCAGTAACCAAATTTCGAGTTGGACAAAATTATTGAAATCAGAAGTTTCAGCCATATTTCAAGACAAGCGTGAGCAAGCTGAAAAAGAATCCAATAGTTTAATTGACGATTTGTACCGCAAAATAGGCAAACTCAATATTAAGTTAAATTGGATGAAAAAAAATCTCAATTATTCAACACGGAATAAATGTGACATGATCGATGAGAAACATCCGAGCCTTAGCATTCAGCAGCAATGTAATTTGCTTAGTCTAAGTCGCTAAAGTTATTATTATCGTCGATCTAACGTTGATGATTTAGCATTAACGCTGCTGAATTTGTTGGACGAGGCTTACACCAAATATCCATTTGATGTCACACGTAAGATGATGCACTACTTGAAGCGTCAAGGCTATTCAGTAAACCGCAAATGGCTCCAACGTCTTTAGAAACTGCTAGGTACAACAACTGTTTACTGTAAACCTAAAACAATCAAAAGCAATGAGGAATATCACTAATACCCTTATTTATCAAGGGATATTCAGATTATAACGCATAGTCAAGTTTACTGCACCGACATTACCTATATCCGTATGCAAAAAGGATTAATGTATTCATTAGCAATAATGGGTGAGTATAGTCGATATGTATTAGTATGGGTATTTTGGCCGACATTGGCGTCTGATATTTGTGTCGATTTAGTTAAAACTGTATTAAACAAACAGCGATGCCAGATATTCAGTTCTGACCAAGGTTCACAGTTCACATCAAACTTATTTACTTAGACGCTTAAAGAAAATAATATTAAAATCAGCATGGGTGGACAGGGCCGTTATTTGGATAATATTTTTATTGAATTGAGCGGCTCTAGAGGAGTGTTAAATATGTGTGTGTTTCCCTTGATGACTTTACATGTGTCAATGATTTATAAAAATCAATGGCTGATTATTTTTTGTATAATGACGAACGTTTTCATCAAGCGCTTGATTATAAAACACCTTCTTAAGATTTATTATAAAAAAATGAAATAAACCATGTTACTTTAAAAAATCACCAGTAATTAATTTTGACTTAGAATGAAAGTGAGAGTAGTATTAAACCTGCTCGTAGGGGCAATATGAGTGTCTTAATTCGATACAAGTTAGAACAACTAATTTTTTCTTAAAGACGTCAGATTCTTGTCCAACATAACGGGCCCACCTCAATCTGAAAGTATTATAACGTAAAACCATTGAGACAAGATATTTGGGGTTAATATTAGATAATTCATTTTTTCACACGGTTAAGTGATACGGGTTAATAATATATAGCGCGCCCTTTTTCTTATACATTTGCCATGAATGCTCATTGAGTTCTGTGTTCCATTGCTAATGACAGACTTCGGCCTAGTATAAATTTATTTTGAAAATACGCTTTTTAAATGAACAAAGATTTTTAAACAACATTGACGATTGACCGCTAAGTAGAGTATTTTATACAATTATTTATAAGGCAGCCTCCTCAATTTTTTCGATGTTGTTCATGGTAAGTGTTATCGGTGCATGGCTAACTTATAATCGATGAAATTTTAGAGGATATTTCAGCAGAAACTATTAAGTCTATTTTATGTTTTCATCACAATTCCAAGACACAGGTGAAATTTTAACTGTTCACCAACTCAATAATGCAATTAAGCACACCCTAGAATCACAATTTAGGCAAGTTTGGGTTGAAGGTGAAATTGCTGATTTTAAAAAACCCAGCTCCGGCCATCTATATTTCACCCTAAAAGATGAAACTCATGATTCCCAGATTCGTTGTGCGATGTTCAAAAATAACACTTACCAATTAAATTTTACTCCCGAATCCGGACTTAAAGTCCTTATTCGCGCGAATGCAAGTATTTACAGACCAAGAGGCGATTATCAATTAATTGTTGAACATATGGAAGAATCTGGCTTAGGCGCACTGCAACAAGCCTTTGAGGTTATGAAAAAACGCCTGCAAGCTGAAGGTTTATTTAGCTCAACTCATAAGCAAACTCTACCAGAAATACCAAAATGCATTGGAGTCATCAGCTCTCCAACTGGGGCTGCGATTCGAGATATTATAACAACTTTGCGGCGCCGCTACCCAGCTATTCCAGTGATCATTTATCCGAGCTTAGTGCAAGGCGATCGTGCAGCTGCACAACTGAGCCGGGCAATAAATCTCGCCAACGACCGCAATGAGTGTGATGTGTTAATCCTTGCCAGGGGCGGTGGTTCGCTTGAAGACTTATGGCCATTTAATGAAGAATCTGTGGCTAGAGCAATTTTTGCTAGCACAATTCCTATTGTTAGTGCTATCGGGCATGAAATTGACATTAGCATCGCAGATTTAGTCGCCGATGTTAGGGCACCCACCCCTACAGCCGCTGCAGAATTAGTTTCACCTCAATGGCAAACTCAATTTGCTGAATTTGAACAAATGAGGTCACTTCTCTTAAAAGCAATGAGTTATCAACTACAAACTTATAATCAACAAATAGACTTTATAAGTCAACGCTTGCGAAATCCTAAACAACAACTACGTGAAGCTAAATTAAGGTTGCAACAATTATGGCAAAGTCTAACTAATAAAATGCAAAACCAACTTTCACAGGCAACTTATCAAATACAACATTTGTCAGGGCGATTACATTCTTTAAGCCCTTTAGCGACTTTACAACGAGGTTATGCGATCGCTCGTTACCCTAAGTCAGATAGTATTATTCGTAGCATTACACCACTTAAACCAAACCAACGTCTAGATTTACAATTCAGTGATGGAACAGTTGAAGTAACTGTTGACAAAGTCAATGCTGATAAATAATGACACAAAATGCTTGCAATCTATCTAAAATTATGCTGATTTTATGCATTCCTATATAAATATAATAATAAACCTAGAGGAATCTAAAATGAAAAACATCGCTATTTTGTGTTTAAGCTTTATCATTTCACCATTTTGCTTTGCTGAAAGCAATCAATCGAATGATATAAGGTAGCTAATAAATAAAAATGTGTTAGGACATGTCGTGACTATTTATTTTCAAGTCAATAAAAAGATATGTAGGGAACATTTAGACAAGATGATGAAGCGTAACGTCAAGATAGCTGAATTCTATCGATTGTCTAGCAACTCTGCTAATAAAAAAGCTACATCGCAAATCGAAAAATTACAATATCAAAATTTACAAGATGCACACGCGATTGAAAAAAAATCGTTACCAACCCCACTTCAATATCAAAAAGCTGATTGAATCGACAGAACTTTTATATTCTATGACTAAAGATACTAATCGATGAGCGCTCTAATTGCTCAGAGGTTTAAATTAACTTTTGAGCAACTCTAACTCGTTAAAAACCAATAGTATAATGAATACTAGGTTATTAAAAGCATATAGAATAAAGAAATTAGTCAATTAGATAGCATTTAAATTTCATTTCAACTGTGAAATTTTCTGATTTCCAACACTAGACGTTGATTTTTTTCTAATTGATGTTAGTGTGAAACTTAAAAATAAATTTTTTTAAGTTTTAGGTAGTTAAGGGATTCATAATGAATAAACTTGTCACTTTATTTCTAAGTCCACTTATTCCAGCTATTTGCTTTGCACAACATGAATCATCAGGTAGTGTATTCTCACTGATATCTGATGATTTTTTTCAGCAGATTATATTGCGATATACTACGCAGATACTCAGGTGGTCTGTAAGCAACACCTAGATAATATGTTCAAAAATTTTAGTAAAACTGAGCAATTGCTAAGTCTGTTAATTTGAAAACCGACAAAAAAGATCAGGCACAAAAATAAAAGTTTAATGTATAAAAATTTACAACAAACATATTTACTTCAGGATAAAAATTGTAAGCCCTATATAAATGTCAATAGATTAATTTATTCTATGGAGATTAACTACTATATAACTACCATTTAATACCTTTATTATTAATTGAATTGCTGCTCTGATAAAAGTTTTTACTCTGAGCAGCTATCGTCATATCAAAAGTTTAATCCTCTTCGAAAATCAAATCACTAGATAGTCCATGTTGTTCCAGCACTATGCGCAATGTCTTGAGTGCTTCGACTTGAATCTGACGGACACGCTCCCGTGTCAAACCAATTTCCCGACCGACTTCTTCTAAAGTAGCCCGCTCAAAGCCATACAGACCAAAACGCCTTGCTAACACTTCACGTTGCTTTTCCGGAAGCTCAGCTAGCCATTCATCAATGTTTGAACGTAAGTTATCTTCTAACAATGTATCGGCAGGATCTGGATTTCGATCATCCGCTAAGGTATCAAGTAAACTCTTTTCAACACCTTTGCCAACAGGTGTATCAACTGAAGTCACTCTTTCATTTAAGCTTAGCATGTGTTTAACTTCATCGATCGGTTTATCAACCATATCGGCGATTTCTTCAGGCGTTGGATCATGATCTAATTTCTGCGTCAATTCGCGAGCCGCTCGCAAGTATACATTAAGCTCTTTAACAATATGAATTGGTAAGCGAATTGTTCGTGTCTGATTCATAATCGCACGTTCTATTGTTTGTCGTATCCACCAGGTTGCATAGGTCGAAAAACGAAAACCACGCTCCGGATCAAATTTTTCAACAGCGCGTATTAAGCCCAAATTTCCTTCCTCAATCAAATCCAATAACGCTAATCCGCGATTTAAATAACGTCGAGATATTTTTACAACTAAGCGCAAATTACTCTCTATCATGCGTCTGCGTGCTGCTTTTTCTCCCTGTAAAGCTTTACGTGCATAAAATACCTCTTCTTCTGCAGAAAGTAAGGGGGAAAACCCTATCTCACCTAAATAAAGTTGAGTCGCATCAAGCACTTTGCTATTGATCACGTTAGAAGGCATTTGGGTTAACTGAGCTGCAAAATCATCACTTTCATCTTCTGAAAAATCTGAATAACTTTCTTCAACTTCAGTATGATTAATCATTATTGAAAATTCTGTATCGCTGTCTAAGTCTATTTCTAAATCATTTAAAATATCACTTTCTAAAATTTTGAGTGTTTTTTTTGGTTTGGATACGGTCTCTTGCCAGTCTTCTAACATTCTTTATAAACTCCTTAATTGTTCAAGCATGCTGACGTTGTTTTATGTATAGCATAGGATTGACTGGTTGCCCGCGATAACGTAGCTCAAAATGTAATTGTGGTTTTTGTCCATTGAGTTTTCCCATTAATGCAATCTGCTGCCCAGACTTGACATGTTCACCTTCTACAACTAAATTTTTTGCGTTAAATGCATAAGCACTTAAATAATCCGCTGAGTGTTTAATGATTATTAAATTTCCATAACCCGCTAAGCCATTACCACTGTAGACAACTTCACCAGTTAAACTTGCATAAATGGGTTGCCGGTACTGTCCAGTAATTTCTATACCTTTATTTAATCGGCTGTTGATATTAAAACTTTGCACAATTTTTCCAGCTGTGGGCCATTGCCATTGCTGACTCATGGTTTTGTTGATCATTGCTTTTTTCTTTGATGCTATTGCATGTGGCGGAGCTGATTTAGTGTTTGAAAATGAATACTTACTCGTGCTTTGATGAAAGTAAATCTTATCGTCAATTTTAAGTGAGTATGGTGGTTTTAAGTGATTGATTCGTGCTAGCTCATTGACGTCCGCCCCATAATACCAAGCAATCGCATATAATGTTTCTCCTGGCTGAACTTGATGATAATCAGCTTTATTTTGCTGCCATCCATCTTCAATAGGGGCATAGGGCTTACTTGGAGCCTGACATCCAGAGAGTAAAAGAAATATATTTATTATAACTAGAACAAACTTAAATCGCTGTTTAGCTAATATCTTGCACCCACTCAGAAACTTGCACCAATGTCTCATAATTTGTTAAATCAACTTTCAGAGGGGTCACTGACACCCGATTTTGACGAATTGCATGAAAATCTGAACCAGGACCGGCATCCTCCATAGCGCCCGGGGGACCTACCCAAAAAATCTCTTGGCCTCTAGGATCGGTAGCCCGAATTGTCGGTTCGGCACAATGACGAGTTCCGAGACGTGTTACCTCAATTCCTGTAATTTCCTCACTAGGCACATCAGGTACGTTAACATTTAGAATAGTTTGTGCGGGTAACGATGCAGCGTTAATTCGTTGAACTAACTTTATCGCAATTTCTGCCGCAGTTTGATAATGCTTTAGATCAGAGCCGACTAAAGAAATAGCAATCGCAGGTAAACCTAAAAAACGACCCTCAGTAGCCGCGGCAACGGTCCCAGAATATAAAACATCATCACCAAGATTAGCGCCCGCGTTAATTCCAGCAACCACCATATCGATTTTTACATCGAGCATTCCTGTAAGGGCTATGTGAACACAGTCTGTTGGGGTACCCTCGACACTTAAAAATCCATTTTCGAGTGGCTTGGTACGAATAGGATTAGCTAATGTTAATGAATTACTAGCGCCACTTCGGTTTCTATCGGGTGCGACAACATAAACTTCCGCAATTGAAGCTAAAGCTTTGCTTAAAGTAATTATCCCTGGCGCATATACACCATCATCATTACTAATAAGAATTTTCATACTAATCCTTAGATATAGCGGTAATATGTTTCGTCACCACGCACTAGACCTAATTCCATACGTGCTTGGTGCTCAACCATCTCGTGCCCTTGCTTAAGACTACTAATTTCTTCGATTAATCTAGCATTAACGTGCTCAATATCCTGATTTTGCTCTTGCACTGTAGCAATTTGGTATTGAAGATTTTTAACGGTCAGCCAACCACCGGGAGCAAACCATAATTTATACTGTAAGCTCATACAGCAAGCAGCTAAACCTAAACTGAGTAATTGTTTTAACATTTCTTAAATTACTAGTACCTTTCTCAAGTTAATTGAGCAATATTTATGCCAATTTACACAGTCGCTACACTAACATAGAAAACGCATCTCGACCAGGATATATTGCACGTGAATCCAACTGTTGTTCGATTCTTAG
>Ga0100402_1001245_pt1 | contig 29496 bp, 25 predicted proteins | sample CryGeyme20150102_FD_80419 | JGI IMG/M metagenome (GOLD analysis project Ga0100402, IMG submission 80419) | Groundwater microbial communities from Crystal Geyser aquifers in Utah, USA - Crystal Geyser metaG 2015-0102 | ecosystem: Environmental > Aquatic > Deep subsurface > Groundwater | place...
CCCATGGGTACTACAGGACCTACAGGAGGTGTCTGTAGTGCTGTTAACTTCAGTGGCAGCCGGCTATGGAGCCGGCTTGAGCTCATGGTGTCTGATAACACGTAAAAAGCTAGTGTGGAGACTATTAGATATTCATAGATAAATATTATGATAATAGTAGGAGCAAACTAGTGGTGTGTGTATACAGAGCAGGCATAGGCACACGACCTAATAGAGTAAGACCTAACTCCTGAGTCCTATCATCGTCCCTAACAGGAGACAAGGTAAACTGCCGTAGTCCACCTGGGCTTAATTTGCCACGAAGTATTATCTAAAGCAGACAAATATTTGCGATTAAGGATAGAGATAAAAAGAACATTCTCGGATTAAAAAAAAAACCTTTGCAACTCTCACAGCTCTCCTCGTTCCCTGCGCTGTACTTGGCTCGGTCAGTAATTCACTATCCCTCTCGTCACGACAACTGCCCAAACGACAATGACATCTAAAGATCAAAGGGATCAGCAGACGTCCTTAGCCATTCGTCCGACGTCGTATGGTGCTGTGGGGAGTAGAAATGGCAGTAGTAACGAGAAGTCAGGCGAGATTCTCCCACTACTGCATGAGGAGCATGCCCATGATTATCCTCATCCTGCCGACGTTGCCGGTAGTGCAGAGTACCCCGAAGAATATTTTTCTCCGGAAAGTGATCATTCTCTGCCGCAACCCAAGCGCCATTCTAGTTTGCCTGAATACGCACCGTACGAAGATGGCGAGGCGAATGAAAAAGACGGACCACCACCACTGAGGAAGGCGAGACAACGACGAACGAGTTATCCTGGCCTAGACCAACCTACCTCCAACTTTCGTGATGACATCATTAAAAACAGCAATATATTCGAAGAAGAAGCCTTCATCTTTCCGTCTTTTCGTGACCATTGGCTGCCCGATAAGTTCGAAGAATCAGATGCTGGAGCAGCAAGCACACTGTCGTTTCAATTTTCATCATCAACATCATCATCCGCAGCAAGAGCAAGTTTAGGAAGGCGACAGAACCGTCCCGCACTCCGTTCATTGAAACGCCGCATCTATTTGTTTCTGGTTGAACCGACAACATCCATCGGTTCGGCCATATTCTTTTTCGTCTTGATCTTTACCATTACTGCCATGAACGTTATCATGATTATGCAAACCATGAGTTACTGGCAATTTACACCCACCGACTGTACCGATTGTGGAGGTGATGTGAAATACGTCTTTGATGACGACGACGCTATCAGTAGACCACCTAACGTAAAGTGTGTTTGTCCGCCGGAACCCTACCAGTGGACGGTTGACGCACTCCGGAAACTCATTTATTTCTTCACGGCGGAATGGATTCTGCGAGTCGTTTGCTTTGAGCCCTCTCAGAATCAAATATGGGGACCATCCAATTCGCACGACCAAGAACATTCTCTTTGGGCTAACAAGAAATTTTGGAAGCTGTGGTTTGCGCATCTCACGGAACTGGGTACCATCATGGATGCACTGGCAATCTTTCCATTCTATCTGGAAACTTTGGACAATACCAATGGACTCATGTCACTCCGCCTGCTGCGCCTCTTTCGGGTTTTCTCGCTCCTTCGACTGGGACAATACAACACAACCTTTATCAGCCTCACCAATGTGTTGGGACAATCTCTGATTTATTTGAAACTGCTAGTAGTGGTCATGATCTTTGGGGCGGCACTCTTTGGATCTCTCATGTACTGGTTGGAACGGGGTAATTGGCAGTACCATGAAGCATCGGGGACCTATCGGTTTATGAGGATAGGTGTTGATGGAGTGACGCCAGAGCCCACACCCTTTACCAGCATTCCTGCAGCCTTCTGGTGGTTCATGGTCACAGCCAGCACGGTTGGTTACGGGTACGTCGGTTTTATTGTGCAGTGCTGTGATATGTTTGTCTTGTCTGTTGTCGATTTTACTCACTTGGTAGTGCACCGTCTTAACTCAACATCGCACTTACAACCGAATAAAACAGTGACGTCTACCCGACGACAGCAGCCGGCAAATGGGTTGCCAGCTTTGCCATGTTAATGGGGGTCCTCGTGGTGGCGTTTCCCGTTTCCGTATTTTCGGATCTTTGGCATAGGGAAGTCCGTCGCATCGATCGAGAAATGAGAAAAATGAATCTTGCTGCGTTCACAGCAACGGACGATGACGAAGGTGACAGCTATGATGATGATGAAGGCTTTAGTGGCGATCAAGCCAGTGCTCCAGGTTTTAGAGGCAATGCACCGCAGCAGTCGGACGATTTCGATCTGTACGACACATCTCGCGCCAAAGAATTTGACACGCTCATGTCCATGAGTATGTCGCGTCTGAGGCTTAGCAGTACTAGGGACGCAGATGCTTTAAGCAGCATGAACTCAAGCGCCATAGCTAAAGATACCCCATCGGCAAACGAATCGGAGCCGATTGACACTGATGCATCTACTACAAGAGCTAGAGGAAAAATGGGTACAGTGACTATGGAACGTGACGATCTGAATGAGATTTTGAAACGCTTGGAGGCTATACGAGAGAACGAGGAGCGAATAAGAGAGGTCTTAAAGAAATACACTGGGAGCAACTAGAATTGCTACACGAGATGGTTCAAAAGAGGAGCGCCAGATGCGCTCTACCCGTTCATCCTGTTTAGCTACCGCGAATAAAGACAAGTATACTCGGCTTTCGCAGAGTCAACAGCGGTAGAATTGTTATATTATGCATTGGTCAATTAGAATGATAAATATAGACATCATTGCGAGGACAGCAGAGTGGTGGCGCTTACCACTAAATGCATCCTAAAACCTCTGTCTATCATTGAAAAAAAGAACGCGGGGTGTGATTTCATTTGTGGCTCCAAGAAAATAATAGAAAACAGAGCTACCATTATTTAGGTGTCGCTCTAGTATCGGTCAACAACGCCTTTCCAGGGCAGCTATTTTGGGACAAACCTAAAAAGTCCCTCACCTCAGTAGAGAAGCTACAAATACAAAACAGCAGCAACAGAGAGCGAAGCTGGGGCGCGCAATCGGGCTGAGGAAGTATTACTTTTTGACTTTTAATAACTGCTGTCAACCAGGAAAGAACCACACTGTAGAATGGAATGATGCCAGCCCAAAATCTTTTTGAGGATAATCATAATTCTACTAGCACAACAACTCGTGACCAAAACGAATTGGGTCATGGAGATGATGTCAATGCCGAATTAATGACTCGGTTCGAATTGAAGTTGACTCAACAGCCCTGAAGAAGCACCACCTGCCCAGAACATATGGATTGCTGATGCAATCGAGGCGCATCAAGCCCTCGGCCACATCGACCGTCGTAGAGCGATCCTTTTAATTAAAAAAAACACCGCATTCAACACTGCAACTAGGTAGTTTTGGTTTATGAGCTCATAATGAAATTTTATTTTTTTCTACCAGGTACTACTAAAGAACTACTACCAGTACTCCGTACAATAGCACGTCTTACCCTTTGAAAAGCAGAACTATTAGTTAAGCTACCGTAGCAGCATTTACAAAAAATACTCTGCGACAATACACTACTGTCGACTTGTAGATTAATAATGAACGGCAATCAAGGACTAGAGGCCCTCGCCGCCCTTTGTGGAGGAGAGGCAGCTGTAGCAACCGATAACGCCAGTATCTCTAACAACTCAGCTGCTTCCGCCGAGTCGAATCCTCTCTCGGCTTCATCTTCACAAGCGGCTCCATCTCAAAGCAATACAGTCAATGATGCTGCAGCCTCCCAGGCTCGAGCTTGGCAGGCCATGATGGCCGCTATGGGACAAAATTCAGGTGCGACCCCTGCCCCGGCGAATACTCCAACTTTGCAGCAGAGTTTGGCTCTGTTACAAGCCGCTGGTCTCCATACCTCTGCACCTGCAGCCCAGCAGACTCCATCCCATGGCAATATGGGCGACCTGATGCAGTCTCTGGCCTACTTGCAACATCTACAACAGGAACGTCAAAATGCAGCCACGGCCAGCATGGGCGCGCACTTGAATCCTCTGCTCTATTCTAACCCACACGCCGTTGCCTTGGCCTTGGCAGGACAGGCCCAGCAACTACAGCAAAATCACCAATCAGGTAAGAATTTTCCGTAACATTAATTTCGTCCTCGTTCGCGTGAAGCCTGAAAAAGAGAAATCCACCATTATTTAGTCTGTCTCTCTCTCTCTCTTGGTCTGTCTGTGTGTGTTTCGGCTCTTGTCTTGCCTTGCCCGTCAAGTCTTTGAATTTCCTCTGCATTGCTTTTACCAGTAGAGGTTCTTTTTTAACGATCTAAGACACCAAGCAGCTTGTGTTGCTGACCTGTTGAATGTCTGACTTAAGGACGTTGAAGTAAGAGGGTTGCGTCACCACTCGTCAGATTCGCTTTTGGCGGAAGTCACGCACTTTCCGGGATTCACTTCATTCGTTTCGAAATCTCTTTCACATTCCTTTAATGTGTGACTCACACAACTGTTGGACTTTCTCCTTTTCTATTTGCTTATATACTACGTTTTACTGTACGCTGTACTTGTAGGTGATGCAGGAAGGCAACAGGTCTTGCCTCCAGCGGCTGCACGCACTCCTACGGCAAAGGCAGATACTTCCAAATCTTCCAGCAGTATGCCCCCGCCGCCCAAAGGTGCATCCCTCCCGTCCACTTTGAGCACGGCAGGGCTCAACAACACCAGTCCTAGGCATACAGCGATTGCTCCTCTTCCCAACATGGGAAATGAAGCAGGCGCGGCAATTTCTGAAAGTGGCTATTCCAGTGCCGGAACTGGAGTGGGAATTGTGCAAGCAGACAAGAAACTGCAGAAGCGCGCCGCCAATCGTCGATCGGCACAGCTGAGCCGAAAGCGCAAAAAGCAGTTCATTGAAGAGCTGAAGGACGAGAACGATGAGTTGCGTCGTAAGGAACAGATTCTTAGGTCAATTCCCGATCTTATTGTCGTTTTTGATTCCACGGGTAAGCTCTGGTTCGTTTCGCAGTCGGTTTCGCGATTCATGAGTATGACTGCCCGAGAACTGGAAGGGACATCATTCTGGGATCGACTGTGCGAAGATAGCGTCAGGCTGTTGAAGGCAGCCTTCATGGATTCCTTGGCGGCGCGCGTCGAAGATGCAGATACAGCTCCTCTAGGGTCTGGCATATGGGAATTGCGTTTAGTAGACAAAGATGGTAGCCACAAATTGGTCACCCTGAATGGAGTAGTTCACTTCTCCGGTGACCGCCCTGAATGTGTGTGCAGCATTCGCCCGCGCGATGATCCGTCTTCGACCAAACGTAAACAGCGCAAGACAGCCGCTGCTGGGGCCGGAATGACAGAGGAGACCAAATCAAATGCAGCCCCTGATGTGGCTGCAGTAAGCATCAGCAATAGCAGTGGCAGCGACGGAACGACCACGAATGAATCGTCGGGCAATGAGGCAAGTAACGAATCATCGGGCAATGACTCGAGTGACTATGGTGCGCGCTTTCAGCCACTCGTCCGTGCTAAGGCATCGCAGAGTGTCATTAGCACTGCAAACGGTTCTGCGTCTCGTCACGTCAAGGGCGCCGCCGGTGGTAAGAGACGGGATTCCGCCCGTATCAGCGACGGTGACAGCGGAAACACCGATGAGTCGGACAGTGGCAGCAGTGATGAACTTGCAGAAGAAATTGCGGCAAATTAGGGTCTTGACGTTCCACAAGTTTTTTGAATGTTTAAACATCTTTCCATGTAAACAAAAACTGGATGTGGCTTCACGTTGCGGTTGGAAGAACGCCGGAATTGGATGCGAAATATGTACATATTTGCATTGAGAATACGGCTGACGCAGCAAAAGCTTTCTTCTTGCACTTTTATCATTTAATTTAAGTAGCTTAAATATAGGTTATCGTTACCACGATATTATTCTCGTTAACTTCGTGCGTGCAATGCACTCGAGTAGTCAGGACAGCTTTTTCCGTAGCTTTCTTCAAACTCTTAAGTAATCATGACTGCGCCGAGTGAGAGAAACCAGGCTCCAAAGAGTGCAAGACCAGTACCATGGTAATCCGCTTGAAGCAAACTGGCGTTAGCAGTTGCATTAGCGTTGATAACTCGCAGGCGAGATTGGTTAACAATGATGGAGCCGGTACTGATCCCAACTTGGACCAGACTCAAAAGCACCCATTTTACTAGCATTATCAGTAATGTCACAGAGAGAAAGTCGAGGCTTTGAAGGAGGTCCAAGCCGGGAAAGTCGTTAGCTCTCATGGCAAGTCTTAGACCCGCGAAGACGTAGAGAAATGGGGGATGAATCGTCGGCAAGACATCGCCCTCGAATTTGAGCCAAAGCTTCCCAATTGAGCTGTGCGCCATCCTATTCGAATTATTCTGGCACAGATACAAAACAACGGCAGCATCAATCGTTGCCAGTGGACCCATCAGCACTATCCAAGGAGCGTAGATCAACCCAAGCCAAACAGGTTTCGTGGCTTTACCCGTAAAAAGGATGCGTTGTACCGCTTCCACATTGACTTCTATTCTTGCCGGGCGATCAACGGTCTCGGCCATACTCGTCACCAGAGCCGGAATGAATGTCGAGGCGAAGCAGAGGATTGACCAGGACAGAAGCAAAATGAATTTGCTCGCGCTGAAGTCAAATGCAAAGGAATGTGCGGCAACAATGGCGAAGGAAGCCGCATACATGAGAATTTGAATTCGGCACGGTTCTGTGAAGAAACGACGAGGAAGGGGAATTGGCAGGTTTTGCCATTGCTCTGCAGTTCCAGTGTCGGCGAAGAATGAAATGCCAATAATAATGGCAAGACAGATCACAATGAGCAAGTAAAGAACGCCATCAATTATTTGCAGAATTTCTTCTTCCGTTTCCAATGGCGAAATGGAAGCATGCAACATTTGTTGGTAGGCTGCATATCCAGTTTTCGCCATCAATATATTCGTTGGCAGCATGGTCAAAAAGTTGGCCACCGCAGCACGGCCCTTGGTGGTACTTCCAAAGGGCTTCCACGTATCCTTAGTAACGAGAAACCGCGGAGTCAAGCACAAGAGAAAGTAGACGTAGTTACAAACTTGTCCGTAGTGCGATACCGATATGGGATTAACTTCACGGAGTCGTTGCCATTCACTTATGGTGGCGTGCATCTGTTGGTTGCCCGCCAACTGCCCCAAACGATGAAAACATTCGGCATGGGTTTGTCGCACACGATCTACCAATCCCGACACCTTGGCCAACTGGCAGTCATGATCCTCGTGATATCTCAAGTCGCACCGTTTGCCTTTCCACTCGCATCCAACCGACTGATAGCGACATTGGACTCTAACATGGGGACATGCAGCTTCGTGAGCGGCAATACCGGTGAGTTGGAGTCGTTCCGGACATCCCCTGTAACGACAGGCAATAGGAGGAGCTGCCTCCATGCTCTGTCGTAAAGCGGTGTCCTTGATGATATTTTCTGGCGAAGCAATTTCGGACCGACAGACAGGACACTTGGGTGCCGCATTGTTTTCATCTGTCTGCTGCTGCTGCTGCTGCTGTCGTCCAAGTTGCTGCATGTGTTGTCTCTGGCGATTCTGCATGGTCGATAGTTCGGCTACCCTCTGCAAACACGTGGAGCAAAATCTAGCGGAACACTTTCCACAACCAACGGGATCGTTCATAATTTCGTAGCAAATGTCGCACTTAAAGCTTGCATGGTCGTCACTGCTAGAGCCGTTGTTGTTGTTGCTATTACTATCACTTGTATTTTGCAAGTCATCATTCCATTCTTGTTGCGCCTCTGGCAAGACTTGGGGTTGTAGTCTGGGTAACGTAATCCGACTTGAGACAGCAGCAGGCATATTGTTGTTCACTACGTTGACGGGAACACTTGTTCCATTGATTGTAACTCTCGGAGAACCGCGAGTTGCAGTTGCAGCGCCCGGCGGAAGAGGAATGGTGGTAGTCGTTCCATCTCCATTCTGAGTCGTCAATCCTCCTGGTCCAATCGTAAAGCTAAGACGGCGAACTCCTGGTTGTGACCCTGCTGAGGTTGGATTGTTCATGTTGTTGCTATTGCTGCTGCTGCCGACAGCAGAAGTGCTACCCGTAAATGATGGAGGTGAAGGAGCAGCATTTGTCCAAGTTGTACCTTGTTGCTGCCCAGGGGAAAAACCTGGCTGTGATACGGCAATATCTGGGACAACTCCTGCAGCGTTTGGTCTGTTCAATCGGGTATGAACACGTCCTCTGGTCAAAGATCTTGCAGGAGCAGGAGCAGGAGGAGCGCCAGGGCCCTCGGGAAGGGTACTGCTTGTGCTTCTATTTTCGCTGGACTCACTTCTTTCTGACATTTTTTAAAATGCAAGTAAGCCCGGTTTCCGGTTTCTAAAGACTTTGTATGACTGATTGTTTGGTTTGTGTAGTGATTATAGCGGAGATGGTTTTTGTTGTGTGCGTAGTTGTGTTGTTGTTGTTGTTGTGTTTATGATGGTGTCGTATTTGTATGATGGTGCTGTGTTTTAACACTTTTGTGCTGTGCTGTTGGGTTGTGTTGTGTTGGGTTGTGTTGCATGGTGGTTTGCAGAAAAATCCTCACCCAATTCGATAGAGTTCGAGTTAAACCATCGAAAAACAACACTACAAATAAGACCCATCAAACATGTTCATTATTACTACTATAACTTTAAACTTTAATCGCAATCTTTGCCAAACAAACTTCTTTCCGTTGTATCTTCCCTGTTGCTAGCTACTAGTAGCTTTTGCACAACGCACAACACAACACAACACAACAGCAGTAGCCGGCAAAAGGAATTTACTGTGTCTCTCATCCAAACAATACCTGTAAAAGACCATGCAAAACATTACAGAGAATTGCAGTACAATCCGACGACCTGGGACTACCTTGATGATTATTCTTTTGGTTACTGCGTTGATATCGGACATGCTACTGCAGGTGCAGGCGGAAGAGAAGACCCATGTAATGCAGCGTTTACACAGTATCGCACAGGGCGGTAGTCCATTCGAGGAAATTCCTACAGAGGCGCTCTACGCATCCTCTAGAGAACAAGACCACCATCATCATCATCGAGACGACGACGATCATGACGACGGCAACCACACGGATAACCGACCGTTCTGCCAGGGCATGTACATGACCATGTTTACCGATGGTTTCCGTTGGAGTCTTAAGCGCAGTAGTAGCAATAATGCAACGAATTCTCCACCACCCTGTCTCGCTTATTATGTGTCGTCCTGGAAGCTCAGCGAAGGTGGAAAATTTCGTGGCGCCATGGTCTTTTCTTTTTTGTTGGCACTTTTGACAGAAGGTTTGTCGGCATCTAGATTTTTCCTGATTCAATATCTGCACGCGTTTGCTACAACGAGAAATGGTGGCTATCGATCTCGACGACACAAAGTGTTATTGACAATCGTCTACGCCCTACAGCAATGGCTCGGTACTATGATTATGTTGGTCAGTATGATGTACAGCATTGAAATGCTGCTCAGTGTCGTGGCAGGATTAATGGCAGGAAATTTTTTATTTGTACGAGACTACCCCAACAAACAGCAACAGAGGACGATGATGATGAATCCATCGGCAGCCATGGGACACGCCACTGGACCCATTGCACCCTACCGATCCCAATCACAGCAAGTCGATCCTGCAATCAGAGATACTGGGGATGTGGCAGTAGAGGATCCATTGCTAGCAGGAGTAGCGGCAGTACCGGATGCAGGGGGAGTCAGTAATCGTAAGCTCAATCCTACTACAATGACTTCTGGTCGTTTTCCATCAGGAACCGAACGACAGGTTCTCTTGAGAAACTCATCATCGTCCCTCGAAATGCAAACGAGAAAGATTGATTGATCAGCCAACTACTCCATGGTGAATTTGTTTGTTTTCTAAATCTCTTTACCCTTCAGTTGTGCTACAGAAGCTAGCTAGCTAGCTAGCTAGCTATTGAGCAAAAGTGCTAGAATACTGTCGGCATCGGCATGGACGCGCACTCGGACGTTTAATTAAAAAGCGAACTGCCATGACAGCATTCTTACATACAGTACTGTATCAAATCACGATTCACGAAAACCCAAAACGACGATCCAAATTAAAATTTGAACCAACGAAGGATCGCATCAGATGTTAATGGCAGTAGACACTATGCTACTAACTGTAAACATTTGATACGTGCTGTATCAGAACGAAGCCTGGCGTCAGAGTGTTCTCGTTATAGTATCTCGTATCACCTTTCTTCCTTCTTCCATGCTAGTAGCGTCTTTGATGAGTCGAACAGTCGAACACAAAAAGAGAAATTCACCACAACGAATACTAATAATAACAACAATAGCAACCATCAATTAAGAACAATCAAGATGACTCACATCACAACGCTTACTGAAATTAAGCACTTGGAGGAACGCTATCCTTTCAATGAAAAGGAGCTCGAGATTATAGTTCGCGCCCACGACCAGCTCGAAGAGAATCACAACAAGGACGATTTCTTGATGACTCTCGCAAAAGCCCTTCCTTACGCGGTCTTCTTCTTACCAGAGGATGAAACGAAGAACCGAGTCAACTGGATCGAAGAAAACATCCTCCCCCAAGGCTTTAGCAGTCGCCTTATGTGTGCCCTGACAGCAGATTGCTTCGTCGACTACGCCAATCAAGGAGAGAACAAGTCGCTGGAACGACTCATCGAAGGCATTGCCGACACTGGTCGTCGTGGTAGCCAGGAATCCTTGCGTACCATTTATGATATAATGGATGACGATGCAACACCTCAAACCTTGGTAGATATCTGCATTTGTATGGGCATATCTGCGGAGGCTCTCATCGTTCCTATTTTGGACAGGGATGCTGTATTGCAGCGCTTGGTAGACGCCATTCCTTGCATTTTGAGTATGGCTAGATCCTTGGAAGAGTACTGCAAGGAAAAGAAGAGTGACTTAAACAAGCGTCTTTTCGTGGACTGGGCCGAGGAGAACTTTCCAGGACTCGCTAGCACTTTGTCGACTTTTGTCCACAACCTGCTTTTCCATGGTCATGAATACCCAAAAACTCGCGTCCCTTACACTCATCCTGCTATTTACCAGCCAAGTGAGATTTTCAAGAACAATTCATCTCCCCTGCTTTTGGCTCTATCGTTCACAAATACAAATCTAGGTGGAAAGGTATGTAGACGAACTACCAAGTTAGACGGCAATTTCTTTAGTCTGTTGCTCACTCGAAGTTCGATATTATTATGTTTCATAGTGGCATCAACTCTATTCCTCCGATGGTGAACAAGGTCGAAGCTTCAACCGACTTGAAAAATCTCTTATCGGGTACACTGGCCCTACCGTTACGGTTATCAGAACTACCTCGGAGCATGTCATTGGCGCTTACACCACAATGGCCTGGAAGGAGCAGATGGAATTCAGTCAAGACGGTGGAAGTTATTTGTTTCAACTCGAACCGAGACTCAAACTATACCACGCCCAAGGTCTAGAAGAAAACTTTGCTTACCTTCATACTGACACCAAGAGTACACTTCTTTCGACCATTGAGCATATCTCTCCCGGACTTGCATTTGGTGGCAGCCTCGACATGCCACGCCTATTCATTCCTGAGTCGTTCGAGTGTTGCCATGCACGTTACTTTGACAAGACGTACGAGAGCGGCGAACTGATTCCAGTTGAGGAACTGGAGATGTTTGATATTGCAACGATTGAAATCTGGGGGGTGGGAGGTGAGGAACAGATCAACAAGGCGCTCCGAGACCGCGACGAATATTGGGAGAGACATGAAAACCTCCTTACAAATGTCCGCATAGTCCATGACAAGTCTCAATTCGCAGCTGATTTCGAGAGTGGTCTCATCCCCAACACGGTTTTTGACCATAAGCGTCATGCGCGTGGAATGAAGGATTTTGTCGTAGACGATGAACATGGCGGCTACAAGATTCAGCGCGAGTAGAGGTGCGATCGTGAAAGTTAAAAAGGTTGGTTGAGGTACTGTGTAATTTACCTGATGATTACTTTACGGCGGCTTACAGCAGTATGTACGTTGAACGTTCCATAAAGTTGCAAGTGACACAACAACATATTCAGAATTCCATGTCTTTTACAATTAAAAAGTTCATATCACTATTCTACTGTAACTGTTTATCAGAGCTTTGATATGCGCGCATCTCTTGTCTTGTTGTGATTTCCAATCAGCAGCTGAGCTGCAATCGCCATCTTAGAAAAACGAACCTCGCACAAATACATTCGTTTTTAGCCTAATTGGATTTCACCAGGTTCCAAACCTCACCTTCAGTGATCTCACCTTCGGCGAGGACAACATTTCCATCTTGCATCTTCTTTTCATCAACTTCTCGGGTTTGGCCTTCTTTCATTCCATTGATAGCAAGGAGCTTTTCCATTTGTTGAAGTTGTTGCTTCAGCTTTTGATTTTCACTTTCAAGGGTGAAAACCTTGGTTCTCAGCTTCTCGGCCTTTCGCTCCTGTCCGATATGGCCAAATCGCACCCGACTTTGACTGGCGCTCGACGGTGCCGGGAACGATCCAGAGGCGGAAGCGATAGATTCAATCTCATCGCGAGCGGACCAATCAATTTCTGGGTGAAGATCGCGGTATCGCTCTTCCAATCGATTAAGGCAAAAGTCCAACGATCTTTCAAAGCGCAGCATGTTGCGAATCACGCTGGTTGTGTGCATGGCAGGGCAAGCAAGGTGAGTGAGAAAAGGCCGCTTGAAAGAGGAGCATCAATGTCAAATGGATACTCACTTTAGAAATGGCCACGTCGCTATTTGTCCGTGCAACAGATAGCCTTCCATGTCCTTGACGCTTGGATTCGACAGAGTTTTTAATCCAAACGTTTGCGCAGGTGTGAACCGAGGGACGATTGTCAAGTTCCCGTGGTATCTCTGTTTAAAAACTTTGGACATATCTTGTCCAAACAGTCGAGGAAAAAGTCCCAGTCGGCTTAACTGAAGCGCCCGATTTCGAATGTCCCATTCCAGCATTTGAAAGACTCTCCAATACATGCTATTGCGATCCGGATGGTGAGCTTTATTAAGGAACGGCATAATGTGGAAATTCGTTTGACAAACAATGTAGTTGGACACATTGAACAGCGTAGAAATTCTCTGGAAAGGCAAGTCGGCCTGGACACTTCCGTCGATCCATTCCATACCGTCAACTTCAAATGGTTCCAATTCACCGGCACTATTTTTGGTCAGTAGTTTGGCTGGGGCCATGACCCCGGGAAGTGCGCAACTTGCTCCCACTGCACTGGCCAAGGTGACGTTGGGAGTTGAAATATGATTGAGCAACAACCTCTGCGCTTGATTTCCGTTCGCTCGACTCGCGGAAACTGTGATACAAACATGTTTGCCGGTTTTCTCAAAGGCCTCTTCAAAGGTTGTATCTTGGAAATAGAATTCGCAGGTTCTTCGAAATTCGGCGCTGTCCACCAACAATTTCGTTTTGGCCCATGTTTTCGCCATATCGGCAAGCTTTAAAGTGTCCAATAAAAAGAGAGGTGAGGTATGACCGTATTGCCCGAAGAAGCGAAGAGTACAATGACAAGAAAGGTTAGAAACAAAGTACGTACCGATGGGAACCAACGGATATTTTTCAATTTTTGTTCTCCCGTCAGCATGTAATCCGTACTGACAGTGGATACGCAAACATCTTTGTGAAATTCTTCGGGCGTTTTCAGTGCACACATGGCTGCTGAAATACTTCCTCCTGAAGTTCCCGAGATGACTTTAATGTCCTCGTAGACGTGCGATTCAATAAGGGCTCGAATCACACCAAGATGGTACATGGCCTGAGCACCCCCACCACTCAACATTAGACTGGTTCTTCCAACATTGGCGCGAATTTTCCGAATCAATGTGATACGATCATTCAATTCGGCAGTTCGATTTCTCAGGGCTTTGGTAAACATGAAAGCATTGTCCAGGCTACCTTCTGGAGCCGATTCATCGCCTTCGTCAATGCCTCCTTCGATGCCACCAGATCTACTCTGGGGCGACTTGCTATGTTCCTCGGGGATCGGTGCATCTGCAATCCAATCTAAACCCTTTTCCACTTCTTCAAAGTAGGAATGAATAACTTTTCGTGATTGGGATGACAACCCATACTGTCCCGACGTTGCCACAGACCGTGCATTCTGGATTAGAAAGCTGTCAACATTCATATGGTTTCTTTTGACGATGCCCTGGAGTAACTGCTTCAAATTGGAGCCGGCATCCAAGTCGTCCTCATGTTTGACAGCTGTTTGTCGTGCTTCCTTGAGTCTTTGTTTGGTCGTCATGAGCATGACAGCCGCCATTTCACCCAGTTCCTCGGCTACGTTGGGATCGACATGCAGTCCATGGTCGGCTATTGTATCGTCCGATTTGGCCGTCGTCAAGGACGCGTGCGAACGATTTCGGCTCATTCGTCTGGGAGATTCTAGACTCTCTTGCATGTCTTTCAAACTGGAACTACGGTTCATCATGGCGGGATCCGACTTGCGGCGCTCGTGTGGTGCCTTGCGCCTTTGTTCCTGCGGTTCGATCTGAATTTTCAAAAAATCTTCGTAGTTCGAGGCTTGCTCCAGTCGCTCGCGCCAGACCAAACGTCGGCTTCGTCCTTGATCTCGAATTCCTGCCTTGCCCAGATATTGCGTGGCTCTGTTTCTTAGCATGGTGTACGTTTTGAGCAATGACAAGCCCAAAATATCAACCGTAATCATGACAAACTGGTACACCACATAAAAGAGCTGGAGGATTCCAAAAACGGCCGTCGTAAACAACCAAAAGGTCCACGTTCCCATGACAGTAAAGGCTGTAAGCAACGACAGCAACAGCGGCCAGAAAATAATGGAAACTCCAAACAGGAGCAACGCATTGGCACGCAAGTGCTCGTACATTTCATCCGAAACGTTCAGTTTCTCCGTTACACTTTGCATTCCACTGTACGCATTCAGCAGCAGCTGATGACCTTGCTCCAGACACCATATAATAGAAGCCGGTAAAGGGATTTCCAGTTCGGGAAGTTTGATCCTACTAGCCATGATTGGTTACTGTTTACTGTGTAGTGTGTAGTGGTTTTGCTAGGGTTCGAACAATCTCAGATGGTGGTGTTTTGTGCCTTTTCAACGAAGAATAGAAACGGCGAGCAGCCAAAACTTGGCGAGCTAACTATTCGAACCTGTACTGGGAAGCACTAGACTACTCGAAAATAAAAAAAGGAAGAGAACAGGAAGCTGTTGTTACTACAGTATTCACAAATCAATATTCGTTTAAGTTGCCGTGACCGATGCTGAACAGTCAAGGAGGTTTGGTTGTCAAAAATGAATCAAGAGGAGAATTTTCTCAATAGTGGACACGTTTGTCTGTCAATGTAGGGATAGTGTTCATTCAGAGGCTGGTCACTGCCCTCGCAACTACCACCAATCTTGGTACAGTACAACATAGCTTGCTCCCCCTCTAGCCAAGACTTCAACAACAAGGTACTCTGCGTACTTGTAACTACTACTAGTACGACGAGTACTACTAGTAGCTTCAGTACTCCTAGCTAGCTGGCCCTACTGCACACCATACACCACTCACATATTTTCCAGCTTGCTACTAGTTCTAAAAATCCAAAATATTAGTACACAGTCATTATAATCAAAACCTTTCCTTTTATCACAACATGGTTACTGGTTTCGGGTAGAGGCTGTGAGGTGCACCACTGTTTCTGGTCGCAACATGTCAGCGGGCCGTATGTTTTCCGCCAAACTTTGTTTGTACACTTGTTCTACGGCTTCCGGTGTTACCATGGCATGGACCAATCGTAAACATTCCATGCTATTTTTGAGACGAGATAATTGTGCGCGATCTTCCTTCGTCATGGGCGAGGAAGCATGTTCTTGTCGCAATTGTTCGTGCATGTCGTTGGAAATCAAGGGATTTCCTGCTCCCGCATTGGCATCAGTACCACGTTCCAAGGTTCGACTCAGGCGTCGTTGAATCCACAAATTTCCATTCGTACCCCACACCACGTCCATGGTATCCAAAAAATCTACCAGATAGTGATTCTTCCGTCGTGCCATGAGCGCTGGTGGTACTTGCACTAGAATGCCATTTTCCAATTTTCCGTAGCGAGTTGACCGGGTGTGCAGTACCAGTGTTCCATCTTGTTGCACCTTGTGTACTTCGGCACTCACGAGATCTCCTTCCACAAAGAATTGGCGCATGTCGCGCTGATCTTGGGCTGTCCGGATTCGCTGGACACCACCGGGCAAGTGAATTCCCGTTAACGGTAACTGTGCATCCCGGCCGTTGCCTACCAGCTGGACGCGCCAACGAGAAGGTCCCACCGACACCACTCGGCCAACTACCAGATCACCCACCTGTCCATGATAGATACTAGCGGCAGCAGGAATCACGGTAATCAACTTGTTAACACGTTGAACCATACCACAGACACTGGCCACTAGACGCTGCTCTTGTTGCGAGGTTTGTGAATTTTCCACGTGTTCCAAGTAGGTTCCATGACCTCTTAAAAACGATTCTTCTTCACTGGCTGACGCCGCCGTCGAAGCAATTACTTGGCCAGGAACTACTAAATGCAAAGTACTCGTCATGATATGTCTTGTTGGAATCTCGGAAACCTAACTCGGAGTTGATAGTTTGTGTGCTTTTGCTACCAGGGAAAACAAAAACAAAAAATCATTACTGTGTTCGTTTGTTTCCGTGCTGTTTTCTGGATTTGACTGGATTTCCAAATCATCATGAAGGTTAAGGTCAACACACTTTTCTGTCCGTCAGCCGAATAGAATAAGTGTGCGTGTTTTAATTTGGATTTTTTCTTGAAGTAGCATCTCGCGATCCTTGGCTGATTTCATTGCCTTTTATTAGTTCTTGTGACGTTGGGCAGGTGGTGGGCCCTTTTTCACGAATATTTTTGACCTCTACGATCGACAGGGACAGCAGCCATCGCCATCGTCGTCAAGTCCTCGTCCTCCAAAATATATCCTCGTACAATTTTTATACAAGAATTTGATTTTTAAGAACCCACGATGAAGTCTGCCTGTGTTTTCCTTCTTGCGCTTTCGGGTGTCAGTGCTTTCGCACCTGCCCAAACAGCCCGTCCTGCTACTACACAGTTGGCTGCCACTGAAGAGCTTGCCAGTATTCGAGGAGCCAACTCTCCCGAAACAGGAGGAAAGACGGTACGTTCTGTATTCTGTGCCACTGCCGCTATCTACTGCTACCGACGTAGAAATCCTTGCCCTGTATAGCTAGCAGCTAGCACAGTAGTCGTGCCGCAACTTACAGATTTCTCTTTCTTCTTTTTATCTCTCATCGTCACTACAGTTTGATCCCGTTGGTTTGGCCCAGTGGGTTCCTGCCGACTTTCTCCGCAAGGCTGAGCTATCCAATGGACGCTCCGCCATGTTGGCCACCGTCGGATGGTTCTGGCCCAGTCTTGTTGGAACTTTCACCTCGGATGATGTCACCTCTACCGACCCCGTCGAGGCTTTCTTGCAGGCCGATCCCCAATGGTGGGCCCAATTCCTCCTTTTCTGCGGTACCATTGAAGCTTACAAGTACCGAGAGGAGTTGAACGGAGCATCTTACACAGGTGACGTTTCGAAACCAGCTGCTATTGACTGGACTGGACAATGGGCAAAAATGGACGATGCCAAGAAGGAGAGTATGGCGGTATCGGAACTGAAGAATGGACGCCTTGCTATGATTGGAATTGCCGGTTTTTTTGCCAATCACCTTATTCCCGGAGCCTGCCCTGTTCCTCCAGGATTTTAAATTGTTTCTGCCAACAAGAATTGAATCAAATCTAGACGACTTTTGACCATTAATTTTTGTTTGGGAACTCTTTGAAACCAAGCAGTACACACTTATTAGATGCTACTATGATGATGTATGATCATTTTGTTCGCACTCGTAGCCTAGATTTTAGATTTTATACAGCAGGAGAACTCGAGATGTGAAAGATGGTTTTCAATCATTCTTTCAGGTAGCCTACTAGACTACTACTTTAGAGTACTTAACGAACAAGTTCTTGATCACCTCAGGTTTGCTTCATCATTTCTTGTCTTAATCTGTTGCGGTGATAATTTTATGATTTTTTTCCATTTTCGACTTGAAGCCTGCTAGCAATGAGTTCCATACGCCCACGAATGGGCGCTTATGCAGTGCGGTTGTTGATTGCCAACAGCCTGCTCTACTAGTAAGCACATGCACATTTCTAATACAGCTTGCAAGCGCAGTCACGTGATTGAACGAGACTTCGTCGCAAGTTGTGCCGGAGTAGAGGGTGGAAGCACAGCCTAGGTACGTAACGAGCGACGAGAAAACGTAGTCTATCTGGAATGGGGTTTACTTGATAGTAGTGAAAGTTAATCTAGAAAGATTGAGTGAAGCTCTATTCGTCGCTTGCCGCTGCGTAATCATTAAAATCCATATCTACCATTTACTGTAACGAAGCTTGGTTTGTTGTCTGAGTACAGTGTATGTCTTCTTCTGTGAGCAAGCATATTACTCTTCCTCTCAACCAATGCATATACGATTCCGACATAAAAAACAAAACAATTGCTCTATCCAGACTTCGATCGTCTTAAATGATCATGGTTTCTAATTGGCCTCATCGAGATAATCTTGAACTTGTTCGGGCGTCAAAACCTTGAATTTACCGTCTTTTTGACTGGCCACACCAACTTGAATGTTATGTGCGTTCATTTCCCCTTCAAATCCTTCGCGCAATGTCAGCAGAGCCGTATGAATGGCATCTTCCAATTCCATATCTTCCGTGTAACGTCTTTCCAAAAAGTTTTTGGCGTTCAAATGATTGCGTCCAATGGCCGTGGCCTTCCAGGCAAAGTAGGTTCCAGAGGGGTCGACTTGATAGAGGTGAGGTGTACCATCGGACTTGTCAAAACCACCAACCAAGAGAGATACACCAAAGGGGCGAACACCTCCACGTTGTGTGTATTCCTGCATGACATCGGCAGTTCGCTTGACCAATTGTGAGACGGGTTGGATTTCCCCGTACATGCGGTGGTACGCCTGAGACGACTTGCGTGATCTTTTGACTTTCGTTTAAAGAAATGTAGGAACGGCGAAGAGAAAGAAGAGTGGAATTATTTCAAACGCAAGTAAGGGATACAGTATGGCCAGTTTTACAACAACATCATTCCTTGAAAGCGCCTCAGCAAACGTTAAGAAGTCTCTTCAGAAAAGTCAATAGAGTATTTCAGAGAACAGAAATCAAAAAATATAGTTTCATCAGGGGTGCCCACCAAAAGCATCCAGAAAAATGAAGTGTATTGCAGTGCAGTGCAGTGCAGCCAAGTAAATGTGTGGCCGAATGAATACTGCATTCACGGCGCCTCGGAAAACATTAAAATAGGTTCATCAGAAATGCTACTGCGTATAGCGTTTAAGAATGGAAACCAACTTTATTGTCTCGTCACGGGTGCCCCATCAAATAATGCATCCAGCCAGTCAGCCAAGATCAATTCGACCGTGTCTTATTACCCATCCTCAGATTTGCACACAACACACACGCACACACACACAGCACACATATACACGGAGACACACGAACGTACCTAACACGCGATAATCGGGACCGACACCCGCGTAACAAAATCCGGTGGTAGGCGTAATGACTTCCACCTTGTGAACCTGTTCGACATCGACCAATTCCGACGAGAGTTTCTTTTCAGTGGCAATCACTACACCATCCTTGGCACAAATACCCAAACTGGTACGTCCATTGGCTACGGCATTCAAGGCGTATTCGATTTGCAATAATTTACCCGTTCGGGAAAATGTGGTCAACGAAAAAGAGTAGGCCGAATCACCCATCGTATTGTATTTGCTATTGTTGTGTGTTGCTGGTGGCTCTCTCTAGTAGTAGTAATACGATATGATGATGTGAAATGTGAAATGTGAAATGGCACGGATAGCTTGTTGTTGCTTGTTGTTAGCGCGCGAGTTGTTGGATTTTTCGAAGGACGATGAATGATAAGGATTTCTCGTACTGAGCAACGATGAGGAGAAGATGCACACTTTCTCGTCTTTTCACACTACTCTATCCCTATTCAAGAGTAGAAGACAGAAGAAAGTGTTTTTCTGTTGTTTTTGATCATGGTGGCTGATGATGGATGGCTACGCATTAATCTTCCAGGGCGCTTAAAAATTTAAAAATAATAATAAACTCAAGTCGACCCTCTCATTTTCAGAAAATCAAAGTCAAACACAACAAAGACAATGAGATTTCCCATTGATATAATTTTCATATTATCATCTCTATTGATAGCTACACCAACTACTGCATTTTTGGGATTGGGTCCATCCGCGACGAAATATGCCGTACCTACTTCCAACAAAATTCTAGCTCGTCCTCCACTACTAGTATCATTATACGCATCTTTGGATGAACAACAACAACAACAACAACAGCAGCAACAACAAGAAGAAGAAGAAAAGGAAGAAATCACGGCTGCGACACTGCGAAGTCTTACCCTTTGCAATGTTCCCAAAGATGAAGAACCGGAATTACTGTGTGACTTTCTCATGGAAATCGGTGCCTGTTCGACTGCTATTATTGATGCCGATCGAGGCACAGCGCTCGAACAACCATTGTTTGGGGAGCCACTGACGGGTCGAGACGATCGTGATGCCTGGACGGATTCCCTACAATGGGCTGCACCCATTTGGAATCGGTGCAATGTAACGGCACATTTCCCGTCCAGCGTTGATTTGAAAGATGTCGTCAGCATGATTGCCACAGTTTTTCCCGAACAGTACCCCCTCGCTGACCATCAAGTAGATCGCGTGCCCAACAAAGACTGGGTCATTCATGTCCAGCAATCGTGGAATCCCATTAGTATTGGACCGTTCGTCCTGCGATTTCCTTGGCATACCCAAGACGATATTGAAAAGGCTATTGCCAACAGTACTACGGAAGTAGGATCCGAAGAAAAGGAGGAGCGAGTCGAACTCAACTTACAAGGAGGTATTGCTTTTGGGACTGGAGAGCATCCGACAACACAGCTCTGTCTGGAATGGATCCACCAACAGGTTCGTACAGTTTTGAAGGAACGAGCAACGACAAGAAAAGAGAATGCCGAGGATGACATATCAATCAAAATTATCGATTATGGTGCTGGAAGCGGTATCCTAGGAATGGCAGCCTGTGCCTTGGCTCGCGATCAAATTACAGCCGTTGGCATTGATATTGATGTTGATGCTATTCAAATTGCCAATGCCAATGCTCGAAAAAATCGTGTCCAAATGAAAAGCTATCTTCCACCTTTGGTTGAAACGGCCGACGATGAGTCAAAAAGCCTCTTATTGAAAGCACATGCTCACGCCAAGAAGCAGTTAGAAGGACGCAACGACATTGAGAGTAGAAGTGACCTCATTTTACCAGAAGAATTGGGCCTGCCGATCTACGATATTGGAGTAGCAAATATACTGGCGGGGCCTCTGGTGGCACTGGCATCTACAATGGCATGTTTGGTACGTCCCGGAGGACGATTGGCCATGTCTGGTATCTTGCCACACCAAGCCAGCATGGTGATTGAAGCCTATTCCGAAGACTTTGATAATGTTAAACTGGAACGGGAACTTGGAGACTGGATTCTGGTGACGGGAACAAGAAAGTCGTCATAGCACTGTGTTTGGTTTGGACTGTAGGCAATAGAGGTGCGCATGAGGTGCGGCAATCATTATTTACGACCTGCTCGAGTACAGAACAAAAATAATGATACTGTCCTAATGGCAATTATGGCTGTTTTTCTTTCGCTAGTAGCTGCTGGTGCAGACATAATTATTGTTTTGTGTGGGAATAACTTGCCAGTGTGGAGTAGAGAGCCAGTACTCGTTCTAGCTAGTACTAGAGTATTAGATTAGAGTACAGGTTACTAAGCCAAGAGACGACCATTGGCTCGCGACCGTGACTCGCATAAAAAGCGGTCATCATCAGCCGCACAAAATCGCCTTGCCGGTCAATCGAGCGATAGAAGCAAGCCTACCAGTTTACTCTACGTAGTACTAGTAGCGAAGTAACGTACTACTAGTCTACCAAACCATTATTTTGTAGCCCTACCGTACAATACTTTGTCTAGCTAGTCGACCACTTGTGACTGTGACCGGCTACAACAAAACACAATCCAAATTATATCTATCGGACAGGTAGCTCTAAGGTAAGATTATGCATTATTTATCCTGGTATCGAGGCGGTCGTTATCAACTCATACTTGGAATCTAACGCTTGACTTACATTCTTAAATCGTTAGATTTTCAAACGTTACAAAAACAGACGCCAGCAACCAAAATGAAGATCTTTCAACCATTTTTCCTTCTCCTCCTGTGCTATCTCTCCAGCACTATTTTGGCCCAGGATAATTGCGATGCTGTTTGCCAGGAACGAGTGAATCAAGCCGTTGCAGAGGTGCGAGCCGAAAAGGAGCGTGCGGATGCTTGGGGATGGGAGCAGAAGAATGGCTGGGATGCTGCGAACGCGGAAACAGAACGTATGCGGTCCATTGCCATTGAACAAGAAAGCACCGCCAACGAACTCCGTGGACAGCTCCAGAATGCTCAGCGTAGCTTGGAAGAGCTGAAGGTTTCGACCTCTCACGAGATTGATACCTTGCGATCAAAGGCCGAGGAAGCTTCTAGCAACCTCGGATCGGTTCAATTTGCTTTGGATGAGGCCAACGATCACATTAAGGAGTTGGAAAGTGCTAGGATCAGCTTTAACTTTAAAGGAATTATCGAAGATGTGAAGGGTTATTGGAGCAAGGTCATCGGATTTTGGACTGGGCTAAAAGAGAAGAAGGAGGATGAAGAGTTTTAAATCAATTTTTGTTAGAAGTCAGATGTACGTGCTTGGCTACCGCGGTCAAAAGTCTTAAAGTATCTTCTGTTTTTCTCTAATGTTTGAGAATGCAGTGAAAGCCATTCCATCGTCTGTCTCATTGGTAATTCGATAAATATGAATTTGATTTTTCTCGTGGTGTGCTTTGTAATGTGCAAGGTGCTCAGGAATCAATGAAGCAGATTAGTCAACAATCAACGAATGGATGGTGATACTTGAGGATATCAACATACACATTAATTATCTACTAAATATGTAGAACGCATTTTCGTCAAAGCACAATTTTATTTATTTTTTCTGGTTTTCGTAGATTGTTTCCTACGACGAATACAGGGGAATATTTCAAAGTCTTACCATCTGAATTGTGCTGCTTTGGAATGCTGCCAAAACTGGGCTTGTTTTTTCATTTCCTTGCTCTGCTTGCACTGCTAAAAGAAGTTCAGCTCATTTTTCCAGGCCTCCGTCGTTACTACTAGTAACCAGTATATTTGAGCTGGTGTCGCGACGATTGACGATCATTATTTTTTCAGCCTATTTGATGAACCCATCTGATAAAAATGTTATCTACGAGTAGCTAATACCATTTGCTTCCATCGGATTCAGGTTCCAGAAAAGTCCTGCTGCTGGCAGCATCGTACTCGCCCGTTTCCATTGGAAAAAAGATTTCCCCAGCTCCATCGGCGTATAGCGGATCATGTTCTGCGATCATGGACTGGTAGATGGTCTCTTTGAATTCTTGCACCTCCAATTCAAGATCGTCTAGCTTTTCTTCTGGCTCAGATTCGGGCAGCATTTGATAATTGAAGATCAATTTTTCCAGTTTGACGTATCCAGTACGCACGTTCATGCGATACCCTTTGGTCAAGAATTTGTGCAAGTAGCTGGCATCTTCTCGCGCATCAGGGCATACATGCAGGAATGCTGGCGGAGACTTGGACTCGCCCCTGAGGGCTTCCCAAGTGGAGTATGCTTCCAAACGATGCGCGACAGTGTGCGCTAATTCTTTGGCCTCGAGGTAATTGTATCCCAAATCAGCGGCAATAATGGTGTGGTAAATTTTGGGAACGGCGCGGCTCAAGCTGCGTTTTCTCCAACTCAACTCTTCGACATTCAATTGAGAAGAGGGGACATTTGAGAGACGGGCATTGGCCAATGCCAAGTTCAGATACTCTGGCTCTTCGTCCGATAAAGTAATAGATTTCAGCTCGTTCGTCAATGGAGTGCCTTTGGGAATTGTCAAAATATCATCACTGGTATCTGCCTCTGCGGTCTTTTCTTTCTTGTTGTTTGCCTTCAGAGCTCCCGCCCCAATGGCCCCTAATAGACCTGCCAAGCCAGTCTTACATCCTACTTCCAAAACTGTTCCCTCGATGTATTTAGGATTTGCAGCCAGAAATAAGATCATGGCAATGGTACTTTCCATTTCCCTGTCTCGTCCTGCCCCAGAGTGTGTGGCATCTTCTGCCATACTCTCGCGGACGTCAATCACAAACAGTTCATCACCGATATCTCCTTCTTCGACTTTGCCATCGCGCAGAATCAAAGTCCTACGCCCAGCTGGTTTCAAGCAGCCTTCGCCCTTAGCTTCGTCGGGCTTGAAGCGGACTCGCTCTTCCACCAGCAGGTTGTTGCAAATATCCACTTCCGAGTAATCGGACAGGCGATAAAACACTCGCCCAAAAATATTCTTTCCTGCAATATCGGGAATACTTGCTTCATTGCTACTTTCTTCCGACTTGGATTCGAATAATCGAGTGGCTTTGTATCGCGAGGATGATAATAATGGAAAGCTAGGGGGGAACCAAGCATGAACATTATTTTTTGTCAACGAGCACAGCACCAAAAATGAGACTACAAAAGAGCATTCCTTGCTGCGAAACATGATATTGCTTCCAGTGATGCTTTTGCGTGCTTGCTTGCTTAGAGTATGTTATTGTGCTTGGCTTGGTCGCTGCTCGGAAGAAGCGGGTATTTATTTTGTAGCACGACCGGCTTGTTTTACTTCTTTTACAAGCTTGGCTTAGGCCTTCAGAGTCCTACTAGTAGACTAGAGTAGACGATCTAATATCTAATATCTGATAGCTGATTGATGTTAACAACATCATAATCCGAATCTGTTGGCCGTCACAAAACGAAAACGAAAGCCATAGAAAGATCCAAGTTCGCAATTCTATTTTGACCACCCGGATGTGATATTTTTCGGAAACCTGTTCGCTCGAAGTTTAAGTCAAAATTTGATAATACATCATAGCTCTAGCTAGTACCAGTGTTGCAGCAGGCCTCTATGTAACTTGCTCTGGTGGCTAGAAAGAATTCAGCCCTTGTGTAGTAATCGCCTAATGAAAAACCATTACATGTATACGAAAGGCGTGCAGCGTTTGATCTGTATCTATACGTCATGTGACCCGAGGATTTCAATGTGAGGTATAGTAAATTTATTACAGTAGGAGCATAAGCGAACTTGGGCTGAGACACGGTCGCGACACTCTTTTCTGGTTTTGAAAACGAAGCCCACCAGGCATTGAACACGTTTCCATTAGTCGGTCAAAGCACACATTCTCAACCAGATTATTCGATCGTGAGATTTTCTTTTTCATCTAAGTTTCCTGATGACAAATTCTTCGTCTTCACCAAAAGGACCGTGGCGGCTTGTAGCGCGAGCGGTGGTAGCTACCGAAAGGAGCTGTGCTGTACGTTTGTCCATCCTCGGCATGCCTGGTTTATTTTGCATCACATGATAGATGCTACAGCCACCGTCCTCCTGAGGATGACTTTGTGAGTCCTGAAGATATGGCAAAACTCCACTCAGCCTTCAACTTTGCAGTCTGTGCCAGTCTGTCAACCGTGCCTATGATGAGGGATGTGAGATGAAGTTTTTGTTCCAGCACGATGATGTCATTGGAGATGTTATTTCCTCTGCTTAGGCATCTTGCTGATCCCTTAGCCTTCTATCAACTATGAATCCCACGCCAATGGCTGGTTGGTTGATTCCTTGACCCTATGAGAGAGTGTGTTGTTGGATTGGTTCATGAATACCAACAATAAATTCAATATATGTTTCTATTTTATTAAAGACTACGAACATTCGGTAGTAGATAAGTTTCTCGAACTTTTTGAAGATCAAAAACTCGACGTATCCCTCTATAATACCCGAAATTGACGTTGTGGGTTCGTCGACAGGACTTCCCGCAAAGATGTGACGATTGGAATGGCAGTGTGTAGCGGTAGGAAAATGCACATGATCACAGTGTTCATGTCGAATTATCCTCCATGGTAATAAACTTGTCGGTTCGAAGATCATTTGATATTGAAACTAGCGGTTTGTTGGAATGGGTTGTTGTGTGATCGAGAGAATTTTCATCAATTTCCTCGTTACCAAAATAAAGAAATAGCAGCACCGAAAAGACAGTGTACAGAGCTGCCAGGAACATACACGTCACAGCAAGAATAGTTGCTAATTTTTCGATTTCATACGGTTCGTCGCTATCGTCGCCTTCTCTTGCCTCTTGCTGCCAGTCTTCAACCTTTGGTTTGGAAAAAAAAGTTCAAAGCATGACAAAATGATGGAAATGAGATTTGATATTCTTTGTTAAAAATGGCATTTCAAACTTCGAACAAGCCCAAACAGGGGCATGCAGAAATTGATCTCATATGCTGCACATACTTACCCGAACTTCTCCAAAGACAACAGCGCATACCAGCAGTAAATTGGCAAAGACTACAATCGCACCCCCAAAAATTCCTAATCTTAGTTTGGACGACCCCGTGGTTGAAAAGCATGGAGCAATGTAATCCCCTCGCAGCGATGTGAACCCCACAATAGCTGTTGATCCAAACAATGACAATGCAACTGCCATGGCCATTGTATAGAGCGCCACAAAGGTCATGCTGTTGGATGATATTTCTGAGAGTTGCATCATTTGTTCTATTTGCCGATCCATGGAATTTTGATCCTGGCTGCCTTCGCGATTACAATCCTCTCCGTCTTCTCCTTCGCCGCCATTATTGTCGTCACAATTGCTGTTACCCTGCTGTTGTTGGTAGTAGTAATCATTCAGCTGTGCTTCGTAAGATCGTTCCATGCGAATGTAGTGTGCGTGGACTTGGCAGGTTAAAATCACGGCCAGTAGAAACGCAAATAGCGTCAATATGGTTGCCATGGTCCATGTGAACGCTACCAAGGCACGTTTATCAGACAGGAAACCGCCACATAACGATGGTGTCATCATGGCGCTCTAATAGTTGTTGTGGCGTTTTGTTAGAGTACACTCGTTTACAATGAAGAAGTCAACGATTGCTGGCTGCTGATGCGTAAAGTACTGTAGCTTAAGCTTTGTTGGTTCTGCGTGGCGTCTCCTTCTTGCTTTGCGTAGCCTTCAATGTAAAATCGGTATGCTCCACGGCTACTGAAGCTGATTATCAAATCCTGGTGCTGTACACTACTTCGACTGAAATCAATTGTTGTTGAGAAGGCCAGAGCAAATAATCACGATGCTGTGAAACCTTGGTTTGCTGGATGACATTGATGATGCTTGATTTTGTGAGAGCCGATAGGTTGTGAGGCCCGATTAAGTAAGGCAATGCGTCCTTATTAAACAACGATCTTCCGACTGGCTCGCGTGCCAATATTTTCTTAAAAATGAGGTCGTGTAAAGTGAGTGCACTACTACTCGACTAGAGAATGGTAGTAGACTAGTCTAGTCTACCACTACTCCTCTAGCTTGTAGGTACTTCTTCAGCTCCGAGTTACGCTATGTACGCAGAATCTTCAAAAATAATGTTTTTATGAAAAAAGCAATTTGTACTCTAGATCTTCTACCATGAACGAAGTCTACCTATGGCCTCACAGAATCGATATATTTCCGTCGTGATCGAAATTTCAACTTCTTCAGGAGTGGTCGACGTTTGCCAGTAGTTGCAGTGGCACGGATAGGGGAAGCATCTAGTAGCAGATCCGTTAACGCATTCTCTTTGATGGCCTGTTCTCGCTCCTTTTGCAATCTGACATCTCGAACGTAAAAGTGAAGCCCCTGTTTGAGGACTTCATTGGTGACAGCCCCGATCTTTCGCAACTCTACCTGAAGATTGAAAAATACTTCCTGTTCTTCAACAATGGGGACCAGATCACGGACACAGTAGGACAAGAGTTCAACACCGGCCCTCAAGTTGTCACGATTGTTTATCTCCATATCACTCTTGTCTACCTCGTCTTGATATTCTCTATCGTTATCTTTCTTTTTTATATCAAGGTCGTCTATGGCCTTACTCGTCTTTTCTATCATTGCTGCTACAAATTCTGGATTGTTTTCGATCGTTTGGCTCCAGTCGATCACTTCCGGTTGTACCTTGTTGATACGGCGATACGCGCGAGGAAGCTCGCAACTCCAACCTCGGTTACGATTCGCTGGTTCCGAAAATATGTCATGATACTCGTCTTTCTCGTCTTTTTGACAAAATATATGGAGCTGTTGTCTCAGTGTTTCGTCTGTGATGCATCGCCGATCTCGTAGCTCTTTTTGCAATTGAGCAAATTTGGTAGGATGAGAAACAAAATGACGTAGCTCCCTTTGAGATACCCTAAGCTTATGCAAATTTGATTCGTGTTCTCCTAAAACCAAGGCTGGAGCCGCGTCTGGCTCGACTGTGTTTGGCTTTGAAGCTTTTACATGGGTCTCCTCTGCTCCCTCAACTTCTTCGCCGTCTTCATTGCCAGTGTCATAATGTTCTGGTACGGGCATGTTCAGCACCTCTTCCATTAAAGTTAACGGATACTGCACTAACATGTCCAGTTTCGGGCCCTCTCCTTCGTCCCACCTGAGCTTTGCAAAGTCGGCAACCTCGTCTTCTTGGATCTCTTGAAGTCGGAGAGCTGCCCTGCGAAGGACCTCCTCCTTGACTCTTTCAGCTTCAACCTTAGCGCTCTTGTGGTTCTTTCTAAATAGCTTCCCCTTGGACCTTTTCTGTTTGTCGCTCGCTTTTTTGCTGGCCTTATCGCCTCTGTCGATTCCTTGGGGTAGACAATCAATCGCTTCAATGATAGAAGTTGGCGAAGGAAAAAGAACTGGAGTGGGATTGGCGCCAGATGTAGGAGGACTCTCGGGTGGTAACAGATAGTCTTCCTCCAAACGATTCTCTCGAATACACAAGGGAACCACAAGTCGAGGGTCAATCTCTTCAATCCGATGGCACGTTTGTTGTTGATTGGTCATGATTGCAACCATTGTCATCGCTGGTTAAGCTGTTAAAGACAGAGACAACGAGTACAATCAGCGGGAGGGAAAAATGCGGCACTGTGTGCAAGGTACTTATGCGTATGCATATGAATAATGCTCTACTACTAGTCTAGTAGTAACGCTAAACATAAACTCCCTGTGAATTGAAGTGCTCATTGTGGTCAAACTTTGCCAGGTCTTTTTCAGGCGTTCATCGATGCACGTATCAGGATGTCAGAATTGAAAAAGATTATGGGGAAAATACATTACATAAATATGAATTCGTCAAAACATCTTGATTTCCCCATGAGCCGTGTTATCAGTAGTACTATTAGTAGGATACTAGTTTAATACCAACCAATCTATAAGACTAGAAATGATACCGTAGGGAGAGTACTAGAGGCTACGTAAAAGTTGAAGGTACTAAGTAAAAGGTTAAGAGA